>OGXX01000241.1_pt1 | contig 59798 bp, 63 predicted proteins | sample 1576301 | NCBI WGS metagenome assembly OGXX01 (sample SAMEA3541469, study PRJEB24748) | human gut metagenome | biome: human gut; feature: human-associated habitat; material: faeces | place: China | collected 2012
GAGGAAAACAGCGAGTTTCGAGGCTTTTAAGCTGATGGAACTCGTCTGTTTATTCTTCTGTCTTAGCAAGTCGAAATCCTGATTTCGACTTAGGGTGTCGACAAAGTCGACACCCTAAAACCCCTGCCTTCGCAGGGGTTCAAAAATTCTTTACTCGCCGTAGGTTGGCGTAATGTCAATAAATTTGCTGATTTTCTTAATATTCTCCTCGTCCATATAGGAATCGAAATAAATCGGCAGCTCCATTCCGCCATAATTTGCCTTCATATAATAAATCATATTCTGCCACAGCAGCATCTGGCAGGCATCGCTATCATAGGAAATCATCTTTTTCGCCAGTGCATTGTCTCCGTCGCACATCTTCTTGATGGAGTCCGCATAATAACTGCCGTCCTCCGCCTGTGTCCAGTCCGTCAGAATCCATTTGCCATTCCGCTTTTCAAAATCCAGTCTGCTCGGCACCACAGAACCGCCCCGCTCAAAGAGCGCATAGCCCTTCTTCGTACGGCTCATGGTGTAGCTGGAATCGAAAATCACCGCAAACACCTGCATCCTATTTCCGTTTTCCTTTATTCCCTCAATCAGCGGTGCATAAATCGTTGTGGTATATCCGGCGTTGCTGTATTTGTTAAATCTGTCACTCAACGCCGTATAAACTGCGCGCAGGCGTTCATCCTTTCCTGCCGCCACAACGCTGTATTGATCCGAGCCGCCCATGGAATATTTTTTCGCCAAATCCTCCGTATAAAGCGTTGTATCCGTATCACCATAGGTAAAGAACGCACAATACGTCGAATCCGTTGCAGTATAATTCCGATACCATTCCGTCGGTGTCGGCAGAACATCCTTATCTCTGTGCTCGCCCAGAATATCCTGACACGCGCTCGTCTTGATGTAGCCCTCTAAGTCGTCCCTGATACTTCCCTCCGCAAATTCGGAAAGAAACGCTCTGAGCGCAGGCTCTCCCAGCTTGACCAGCTCATCATACTGTGTACATTTCAGATAATCCGCATAATTGGAGGAGGTCAGCTTCTGCGCCGCAATCTCACTTGCCAGACTGTCCGCCAGAATCATCTGATAGGATAGGCTTTGATCTTCCTTCGTTTCTTCGAGAAAATCTCCGGAGGCCATCTCCTGCATCCGTTCCTGTGCCGCCGCAGCATCCATCTGAGACAGTGCAAGAATCTGCTCGGGTGTCGAAATCCCTTCATAGAAATATCGGTTTATCGTCAGCACAAAATTACGGAAGGTTCCCTCGTCGCTCGCAAAATCACGCAAATCCTGCTCCCCGAAGTATTTCTTCGCCTGCTCTCTGTTAAAGCTAAAGGACGTTACCACCTGTCCGTCCGCCGCATCCGCATGGTGCAGAGAAAGATTATAATCTCCCGCATTCTCCACCAGTACAAGGAAAATCATCCCCTGAATCTGCATCCAGCGGTCATCCGTATAGCTTTCCCCGCCAACGGTATACGCGGTTTCCTCGTTGCTTTGCCATTGCAGATGCCTTCTCACGCCGTAAGGCTCCTTGTCCGTATAAAGTTCAATTCCCTCGCTGTCATTCGTCACCCCTTCTGGCAGTGGCAGTAACCCCAAAATTTTTCCAACGCCGATATGGTCGCCGATATATTGCAGCTTCGCGCCATAAAGCTCATGCACTGTTTCCTCTGTGTAGTCTCCGTAAACCGTACCAGAAAGTGTCTTTTCCGTCGTTTCGCTTTCCGCACAGCCGACAAACGCCGTACCGCCGCAGACCACCAACGCTGCCGCAAGGAATAAAGCAATGCCGCGCTTTTTCTGCGTCATATCGAAAATATTTTCAAACCGCATCTTCAATTCCTCCTTTCCGCCCGAAAAAGCCGTACTCATCTGCATATTTTTGCTTTTCGCCTCGCGCACTGTCTGCAGGATTGCCATGCTGTATGCCTCGCGCTCCGCCATGCCGCAGTCCGCCATCACCACAAGGTCGCAGGAAAGCTCCATGTCCTTTTCCGCAAGGTGTGCCATCCAATGCACAAAGGGGTTGAAAAAATGCAGTGCTCTTGCCCACAGCAGAAGCCCCTTGAACCAGAGATCCTTCCGCTTGCAGTGCGTCAGCTCATGCTTCAGAATCAGCCGCATTTCCGCAGGCTCCCGCTCCTCGGAATTCAGATACACCGCCGTTCTGAAAAGCCCGACACAAAGCGGACTCGGCAACGCCTCACAGAAATAAATCGCAGGTCGCTTTTCCATCCCCGTTTCCCTGCAAAGTGTATAATAGGTATCCAGAACAGACGCATCCATGATTTTTCTTCTGTTTCGCTTCAACATTCTCCGAAAATCATAATATTTCCATCCCTGCCAAGCCAGAAACCCAAGCACACCGCCAAGCCACAGCACATAAGGATATGCAAGAAGAAAATCAAAGGCATCCCTCTTTTCCGCGCTTTCCTCCTGTGTCTGCTCCGCAGGGGCAATCGGCGTTGCCGGCTCTGTCGGCTCTGCCGTATCCCTCTGCACAAAATAATCCGGTGTTCTCTGCGCCAGTACCTCTCGTGTGCTGCTCTGCACCGAAGGCACCTGTACCTGCATTATCTCCATTCGCCCCGGCAGGCTCAGCTGTATCGGCACGCAAAGCCGTATCGCCACCACAAGCCACACCAGATACCGCCATCTTGCCCCATAGCGTTTCCCCAGAAGATTTGAGCAAATTGCCAGAATCAGAATCACAGGAACGGCAAACAGGCTCATTTCCCAGATTGTCTGAAAAATTTTCTCCATTTTTATGCACCTCCCGTTTTCGAGCGAATGAATGCCGCCAGTTCATCTAAATCCTCCTCGGTAATGGAATGGCTGTCATATAGGCTTGCCACCAGCTTCGTCACAGAATGGTTATTCACCTTTTCCAGAAATGCCTTATTTTCCACCGCCAGATACTCCTTCTCCGCCACCAGCGGGGTATAAAATCGGTTCTTCCCTTCCTTATAGCTTTCCAGAAAGCCACGGTCAATCAAACGGTTCAGCAAGGTCTGCAAGGCAGAAACATTCCAGGGGCGTTGTTCCTCCAGACTCGCCTTTATTTCTGAGGTAGAAAGCGTTGCTCCGTTTTCCCAAATCACCTTCATAATTTCAAGCTCCGTATCCGGCAATCGCATCAGCTCCGCCATGCGTCTCCCTCCAATCTCCTACAAATGTATGATTTGCTTTTTCTATATCATACAACTGTAGGAGTTCTTTGTCAAGCCTTTTCCTATACCCCCTATCCGTTTTTCTGATGGAAACTTCCCTTGACAAAATCTGCTTCTGTGTTATCCTAAATGGTATGGATAAGCTTTTATCAATGATATTTTATGAAAAAATATGAGAAACAGCAGAAAAGAGGTGCTTGCGATGAGCAAAACATATATTCCGGAAGGCTATCATTCCGAACTAACCTTATATGAAACACAGAATGCCATCGGCGTGATCCACCACGCTTTTGAAGAACATCTGGGACAGACACTGAATCTGAAACGTGTTTCCGCCCCTCTGTTCGTTGACCCCCATACAGGTCTGAACGATAATCTCAGCGGCGTAGAACGCCCCGTAAGCTTTGAAATTCCCGCAACAGGCACAACCGCAGAGGTTGTTCATTCTCTGGCAAAGTGGAAACGCATGGCACTGTATCGTTATGATTTCCGCCCCGGCAAGGGTCTGTATACCAATATGAACGCCATCCGCAGAGATGAAACCCTGGATAACCTGCACTCTATTTATGTAGACCAGTGGGATTGGGAAAGAGTTATCACTCCCGAAAAGAGAAATGTCGAAGAGCTGAAATTCACTGTGCAGGGCATCGTTCTTGCAATCTGTGATACACTCGAAGTCGTAAAGAAAAAATACCCCCGCATCACAACCGAGCTGTGCCGCGAGGTAACCTTTATCACCTCTCAGGAGCTGGAGGATAAATACCCCGACCTGACCCCCAAGGAAAGAGAAAATGCCATTGTCAAGGAGCATAAAACCGTATTCATCATGCAGATTGGCGATAAGCTGCGTTCCGGCGAGCCCCATGACAGCCGTTCTCCGGATTATGATGACTGGCAGTTAAACGGCGATTTGCTGTTCTATAACGCTGTTCTGGATAACGCTCTGGAAATTTCCTCCATGGGTATCCGTGTTGATGCAGCCGCTCTGGATGAACAGCTGAGAAAGGCAGGCTGTGATAACCGCAGAAACCTGCCCTACCATAGAATGTTGCTCGAAGGCAAGCTGCCCTGCACCATCGGCGGCGGTATCGGTCAATCCAGACTGTGCATGCTGCTTCTTGGCAAGGCGCATATCGGCGAGGTGCAGTCCTCCATCTGGGATCAGGAAACCATTGATACCTGTAAGGCAGCAGGTGTTGCACTGCTGTAAATTTAAGTCGAAATCTATAAACGACCGCGAAATCGCGGTCGTTTTTTATACCTGTTTTTTTCCAATCTTCCTCTGATTTTAATTTACATCCAAAAATTTTTGTGCTATCATAAAACCAATTTTGAAGGAGCCTCACATACGAAAGAGAAAGAGGGATTTTTATGGAAGTACGAAATTTAATCACATTTCTGAAAATCATCGAAACAGGCAGTTTTTCCAAGGCGGCGGAGCAGCTGACCTATTCCCAGTCCACAGTTACCGTACAGATTCAGCAGCTGGAGGAAGAAATCGGCGTGCAGCTGTTCGACCGCATCGGTAAAAAAATCTACGTCACGGAAAAAGGGCATGAGCTGGAAGCCTATGCACAGCAGATTATCGCTCTGACCCAGCAGGCGGCTGCCATCGGCGGCGAGGAGCAGGAGCTGCAGGGAACGCTGCGCCTTGCCTGTCTCGATTCCCCCTTTACCGCTGTCCTCCCCGATATCCTGCGGGAATATCACTGCGCGCACCCCAAGGTAGATATCATCGTAAAAACAGCCGATAATGTTTTTTTCGCGGAGCGCATGCTTTCCCAGAATGAGGTCGATCTTGCCTTCGTTGTCCATGATCAGCGAAGGACAAAAAATTTCATCAAAACCATCCTGAAAGAGGCGCATTATGTCTTTGTGGCTGCCCCCACTCGCCCTCTGACGAAAAAGCCCGTAGTCACTCTGGCGGAAATCGCGGAAAATGATGTGATTATCACAAATCAGCAGTTCTATTTCTCCGATATGTCCAATGAGTACACCAAAAACACCCTTGCCTATCTCATCAAGCCGCGGTTTGATCTCTGGAATCCCATCGCCGCCATGGAACTGGCAAAGCTGGATTGCGGCATTGCCCTGCTCGCCTCTTATCTCGTTGAGGATGCCGTTAAAAAAGGTGAGTTGTGTACCCTTAATGTGCCGGAACTGGATTTCACCGTATGGCTGCAGGTGCTCCGTCATGAGCAGAAAGCAGTCACCCCACAGATGTCCGCCTTTTATAAGCTCCTGCGGGAATACTACAAAAAGTGAAATTTTCCAGGTTGAGAGTAAGCCCCCTTATTACTTTTTTTAATAGAAATCTTTAAATCTATCAATTTCACATTTCTTTTTGGATGTGTTACAATGACCTTGTACCCTAAAAGAGAAAACTTCCATCATATACAAATCTCACCATACGGCTCATGATGAGATTTCCTTCCTTCTTCCTCCGGGTACTTTCACATGCTTGCAGTCGTAATCTTCCTTGCGGCTGCTTTTTTTATGCTCTTTTCGCAAGATACTCCCGATTCTGCCGCACCGATGCATCCTCCGGTCGGAATACCCCTGCCATTTCATTATACATCTTCGCCATCTCCCATTCCCCCAGCCTGCCATAGCAGACACAAAGCCGAATACAGGGCAGAAATCCATAGCATTCCTCCTGCACAAACGCCCCCTGCTCCGTGCGTCTTTCTGCATGCAGCGCATTTTCATACCAGAAAATTACCTGCTCCCACTGCCCTTTTTCATAAAAATATTCCCCGATTTCACAGCAATGCTCCCCTGTCGGCGGTGCAAATTGCAAACCCTCCAAAAGCAACGAAATGCCTTCCTCTTCTTTTCCCGCCATCTGCAAGCAATGCGCCAGCATCCGCACTGCCTCTGCTTTATTTTCCGCCCCTCCCTCCGGATTTTCCAGAAACTTACGAAGCACCTCTGCCGCCTGCTCCTGTTTTTCATGTACAAATAATTCCCGTCCGTAATAAAACCATTCCTGCGCGCTCAGCTTCTCCCCCTCCGCAAGTATTTTTTCATAAATCCGCAGATTGCAGTCAGAATATTTCTGCTTTTCCTTCCGCCGCACAAAATGAATTTCCTCATACCGTACGCTTCCGAAGGGCGGAATCCTCTCATTTGCACGCCCCTGCCACCGCGCCTGCGGACAACGGCGCACCAGTCGCTCTCTGTAGCAGGAAAATTTCGTCCGTCCGCCCTCGTCAACGCCCCTATCAAAAAGCATCATTACCATATCACAGGGATTTTCCCGCAAATCCGCCTTCAAAGCAAGCAGCTTTTCCTTCTCCCCTGATGGCAGAATATCCTCCGCATCCATCCACAGCAGATACTCTCCCGTCCCCTTGGAAAACGCAAAATTTCTTGCCGCCGCAAAATCATCCATCCAAGGAAAATCATAAATTTTATCCGTGAATTGCCGTGCAATCTCCTTTGTTCTGTCCGTAGAACCCATATCCACAATGACGATTTCCTCTACCGCATCCGCTATGCCTTCCAAGCACCGCGCCAGTGCTTTCTCCTCCTGCCGCACAATCATGCAAAGACTCATTCTCATCCTGCCACGCTCCTTTCCCTTCTGCCAGCTTATGCAAAAAAGAAAAGAGCGTGCAAATCCGCATACAAAAAAGGCACCCCAAATTTTAGGATGCCTTTTTTCTTATTCTCCGAAGGCTGCTGCCTCCTGCTTTCTTTTTGTTTCGATTGCTTTTTTCGCAACCATATCCTTTACCTTCATCAGCCGCGTTGTGTTTGCACGTTCGTTTTCTTCCAATTTCATTGTGATATATTTAATTGTTTCCTGATAATTTGGAATCATAACATTTTCCAGTGCATTTACACGGCGGCGGGTACGTTCAATTTCCTGTGCCAGAAGCTGTGCCGTTTTTTCGCTTTCCGCCAGACGGAGCAAAGGCTCCATCGCATCGGAGAAGGAAAGCATCGCACTATCCAGCTCACCTGAGGTAAACGCCATGCCGTAAGGGAAAATATTCCCGTCACCGCCGCCCTCCTTCTGGAAGTCAAACACAGGTACGTTTACACTCATAATATTTTTTTTCGTAACCTTTACGGATACAGACTGCTGGGGAATCATCAGTGCTTCCCCTAAGCTTGCCTCACTGAGAACTGCTCTGGCAATGATGAAGTTTTTATAAGCATTTTCCAGTGCAGTCTCTGCTTCCTCTCTCAAACGCTTATTTTCCCGCACAATTTCCATGAACTGCTTCATCAGCTCATCCAGCTTATCCTTCAGCAGCTTATGCCCTCTGGTTGCAGTTTTCAGCTGTCCCTTCAGACGGGTCATTTCCATACGGGTGGGGTTGACATTCAATCTAGCCACACTTCATCACTCCCCGCTGTTCAAATATTTTTCCAGATATTCGTCACGAATACGCTTCAATTCACTTCTCGGCAGCATACGCAGCAAATCCCATCCTGTTTCCAGTGTCTGCTCAATGGTTCTGTCTGTCTGGAAGCCCTGAGAAACATATCTCTTCTCAAATTCATCCGCAAATTTTGCATAAATCAGGTCAACCTCGGACAAAGCGGATTCGCCCAGAATTGCCATCAGCTCCTTCGCATCTTTACCACGAGAATATGCCGCAAACAGCTGGTTCATCGTATCCGCATGATCCTCTCTCGTCTTGCCCTTACCGATACCTTTATCCTTCAGACGGGACAGGGAAGGCAGTACATTGATGGGAGGCTGAACCCCCTTCTTATCCAGCTCACGGCTCAGAATAATCTGTCCCTCTGTGATGTAGCCTGTCAAGTCGGGGATGGGATGTGTCTTATCCTCCTCCGGCATGGTCAGAATGGGAATCATTGTGATAGAGCCGGGATGCCCCTTCATTCTGCCTGCACGTTCATACATCGTTGCAAGGTCTGTATACAGATAACCGGGATACCCACGACGACCGGGAACCTCCTTCTTCGCCGCAGAAACCTCACGCAGCGCCTCTGCATAGTTTGTGATATCCGTCAGAATAACCAGAACGTGCATATCCTGCTCAAATGCCAGATATTCCGCTGCGGTCAGTGCCATTTTAGGCGTACAGATACGCTCTACCGCAGGGTCATTTGCAAGGTTTACAAAGACAACGGAACGGTCAATCGCACCTGTCTGCTTGAAGTCATTGATAAAGAACTCCGCATCCTCAAAGGTGATACCGATTGCCGCGAAAACTACCGCAAATTTAGAATCCGTACCACGAACCTTCGCCTGTCTTGCAATCTGAACCGCCAGATTTGCGTGCGGCAGACCGGATGCAGAGAAGATAGGCAGCTTCTGCCCACGAACCAGTGTATTCAGCCCGTCAATCGCGGATACACCTGTCTGGATAAATTCCGCAGGATATTCACGCGCCGCAGGGTTGATGGGTGCACCGTTGATGTCCAGTCTTTTTTCGGGAATGATAGCCGGGCCACCGTCAATGGGGTTGCCCATACCATCAAATACACGCCCCAGAATATCAGGGGAAACACCAAAGTCCAAGCTTTTGCCAAGGAAACGAACCTTGCTTTCCGCCAGGTTGATACCTGTTGCACTTTCAAACAGCTGTACCAGAGCCGTGTCGCCGTTTACCTCCAGAACCTTGCATTTTCTGATCTCGCCGTTTGCCAGCTCGATTTCGCCCAGCTCATCATAGGTAACGCCTTCTACACCGGAAACCACCATCAGAGGGCCGGCTACTTCCTGAATCGAACGATATTCCTTTATCATAATTCATCTGCCCCCTTTCTGATCAGCTCTGCTACCTCTGTTTTGATTTCTCTTTCAATTTCATCGTAGCTCTTATCTACGTTCATTTCTTCCACATATTTTGCACGGCCGATACGCTCGATCACATCCATTTTTGTCAGCTTCTGAATCGTAACGCCCTGCTTAATTGCTTCATTTGCCTCTTTATAGAAGGTCAGAATCAGCTTCATCATACGATACTGCTTATGCAGGGAGGTGTAGGTATCCACCTCATGGAAGGAGTTCTGATGCAAGAAGTCCTCACGAATGGAACGTGCTGTTTCCAGAATCAATCTGTCCCCGTGGCTCAGTGCATCCACGCCGACCAGCTGTACGATTTCGTTCAGCTCTGCCTCTGTCTGCAACAGACGCATTGCCTCTGTTCTCTGCGCAGAGAAGTTCGGCTCTACGTTTTCATCCGCCCATGCGTCAACCTTTGCCTGATACAGAGAGTAGCTTGTCAGCCAGTTAATCGCAGGGAAGTGACGCTTATATGCCAGAGAGGAATCCAATCCCCAGAATACCTTTACAATACGCAGTGTTGCCTGTGATACAGGCTCGGAAATATCACCGCCGGGAGGAGATACCGCACCGATAGCCGTCAGTGTGCCGATTCTGTCATCATTGCCCAGGCAGACTACGCGCCCTGCACGTTCATAGAACTGCGCCAGACGGGAACCCAGATAAGCGGGGTAGCCTTCTTCACCGGGCATTTCCTCCAGACGGCCGGACATTTCACGCAGCGCCTCTGCCCAACGAGAGGTGGAGTCTGCCATCAGCGCAACGCTGTAGCCCATATCACGGAAGAATTCCGCAATCGTAATCCCTGTATAAATAGAAGCCTCTCGTGCCGCAACGGGCATATCGGAGGTATTTGCAATCAGAACGGTTCTCTGCATCAGAGATTCTCCTGTACGGGGGTCCTTCAACTCAGGGAACTCGTTCAGTACGTCTGTCATTTCATTCCCACGCTCGCCGCAGCCGATGTAAACAACAATATCCGCATCCGCCCATTTTGCAAGCTGATGCTGTGTTACTGTTTTACCGGAACCAAAGGGGCCGGGGATTGCCGCAACGCCGCCCTTTGTAATAGGGAAGAATGTATCAATGACACGCTGCCCTGTAATCAGAGGCGCATCGGGAGATTCCTTTTTCTTATAGGGTCTTTCCCGACGTACGGGCCATTTCTGCATCATGGTTACGTTCACGTCGTTGCCCTTTTCATCTGTGATGATACAAACGGTTTCCTCAATGGTGAAATCGCCGATAAAGATTTCCTTAATAACGCCCTTCAAACCATAGGGAACCATGATTTTACACTGCACCACAGCCGTTTCCTGCACAAAACCGATTTCATCCCCTGCAACCACTGCATCGCCGGGCTGCTTTGTGGGTTCAAATTTCCATTTCTTTTCTCTGTCCAAAGAGGGCACCTCAACACCTCTGCGGATGTTTGTGCCGCCCACCTCGTACATTTTTTCCAATGGACGCTGGATACCGTCATAGATGGTAGAAATCAGCCCGGGGCCAAGCTCTACGCTCATAGGCATCCCAACGGATACAACCTCTTCTCCGGGACCAAGCCCTGCTGTTTCCTCATAAACCTGAATAGAGGCTTTATCTCCGTGCATTTCGATGATTTCACCGATCAAATGCTTATCAGATACACGAACCACGTCAAACATATTGGCATCTCTCATGCCCTCCGCAATGACCAGTGGACCGGATACCTTTACGATCGTGCCTGTTTTCATATCTTCATTCACCTACAATCATTCATTATTCGCTAAACAATATATCTGCGCCGATGGCACGCTTTGCCGATTCACGCACCTCATTCATGCCCAGCCCCATGCTGCCGCCGATACCGGGGATCACAATAATAGCGGGCAATTCCATATCCTTATATTTTGCAAGGCTTTCCTTTGCCTTCAGGCTGGCTTCCTCTGTGATGTAAATAATCGCATATTCCTTTTCTGCCAGCTTATGGATTGTTTTCTTGATTTCCTCCGCGGAATAGGCAGGGAAAATATCAATCCCAAGAGCAAGGAAGCCCATAACGGTGTCTTTGTCGCCAATGATACCAACCTTAGACATACGCTTCTCTCACCCTTTCTTTAATTGTTTCTGCATCAATATTATGCAGCTTGCAGGTCATAATAATCCGCACGCATTTTGCCTCTGTTTCCTTCGCAAGGATATAAGCCGCAACGGGTTCGGGGGTCAAGGTTTTATATTTTGCTTCCTTCACATATTCCGTCAGGTAATCATCGCAGGCCTTTTCAAAGGCAGTAAAGCCAAGCTCCATGCTGTCGCAAAGTCTGCCATAGCCCGTTTCCTTCAGTGCCGCTGCTGCGTTGTCGCTCTTAAAGGCATGCAGCAATGCTTCCGCGCTGATTTCGCCGCCGGGCACCAGGCTTTCTGTCAGCTCCTGCTCCGTCCGCTTCAGTGTATAAATGCGGTACAGCGTTTTCAGATTCGTGATATCTGCCAGCTTTCGCACATAGGTTGCAACATAAGGAATACCAAGCTTTTCTGCCGCATCACTCATCACGCGAAAGCATGCTCGATCCAAAGTCGTATCGATGTATCGTCCGTTCTTTGTCTTTGCATAAAGCTCAATGGCTTCTTCCACAGCCTTCTCATCAATGCAGGGCATTTCCATATAGTTTCTTTCACGGAAGAATTTCCGTAAATCCTCTACGGGAATCGAACCGCCCTGAATCAGGAATTTCCTGCCGTTTACCTTGGAAATTTCCTCCTTGATGAGCACCTTCACATTGTGATAATCGTTTTTGAATCGGAAAATATCCATGAAAACCTCATTGGGAATCAGCTTACCCATTGCCTGATATGCTTCCTCCAAATTCGCCTGAATCATGGTCTCAAATTCATGCACATCCCCAATCTGCGTTTTCCCGTAATCACTATCCTGCAAGAAGCGCAGTGCTTCCTCTGCATCCTTAGCCTCTGCCATCTGCAGCAGCTTTTGCTTTGTCAGCAGCTTATTTTCCATGGAGCGCACGCTGGCTACGGCGAAAGGGTAAATTCGTTCTTTTGCCATTTTCTACCCCTCCTTAAAACAAAATTTTTGCTGCGATTTGCTGGATTTCTTCTTTTTCTACTGTAATAATTGATTCAAAAGAATAGTTATATTCAATATCTCCGTTTTTCACGATAAAACCGCCGCTGATGTCCGCCGTCTGCGCGGAAAGGGTAAATTCGTTTTCCTTCACAACGTCCGCCAGTCTTGCCGCATCCTTCTTGGAAACCAGAATTTCCGTCCCCAGAGAACGGTCAAGCTTTTTCAGCATACCGCCGATGACCTTCGCATATGCCGCATCGTCCAGAGAAAGCAGTCTTTTTTCCGCCTCCGCAATCGTTTCCGCAAGAATTTCCTGCTTCGTTTCCAGAATGGCTTTTTTCGCCTGCATCTGTGCGCCGGAAATCTCCTTTGCGGCAGCCTTTTCCGCCTCCGCCTGTGCGTTTCTGTCGAATACGTCCAGCTCCTTATTTACCTTTTCCTGTGCGGCCTTCAGAATAGCATCTGCCTCCTTCTGCCCCTTGGCGAGGGATGCCTTTGCTACTTCTTCTGCCTCCGCAATGATTTTATCAATGATAATCTTACCATCATTCATAGGAGTTACTCCTCCTTTTCCGTTTTATTGATTACAGCTGGATGCTGTTGAGCATCAGGAAGGAAACCAACAGAGCCAGAACGGCGTATGTTTCTACCATCGCTGCAAACAGCATACCCTTTGCCAGCTCGCTGGGTCTTTTCCCTACCAGCATAACGCCTGCTGCGGCTGCCTTACCCTGAGAGATACCGGAAATCAGACCTACGAATGCAATAGGCAGACATGCCGCAAAAATTTCAGCACCCTGCACCACTGTCAGCTCCATCATACCGTCGCCACCCAGAAGTCCAACCTTAACCATTACGATAAAGGCAATCAGCAGACCATAGATACCCTGTGTACCGGGCAGAGCCTGCAGCAGCAGAACCTGACCGAATTTATTGGGATCCTCAGAAACAACCCCTGCCGCCGCTTCACCGGCAATACCAACACCCTTGGCGCTGCCGATGCCGGCAAACAAAGATGCCAGAGCCGCGCCGCCTAATGCCAAAAATTCACCGCTTAATAAATTATTTAACATTGTCATTACCCTCCTTGAGAATCTTGATATATTTTGTTTTTCTTTCAAATGGAGCGAAAGGTCTTCCGCCGCCCGTATAGAATTTACCGAAAAATTCAACATACTGCAATCTGCACGAATGAACGAAAGCACCCAGCGCGTTAATTGCAATATTGAATACCGTACCAAAGGCGAATACCACAATCAGCAGGATAGAGCCCGCGATGCCGCCGCCTGCCAGAGAGCCCAGTGTGTTGAATACCTGTGCAACAACGCCTGTTGCAAGCCCCAACGCCAGCAATCTGGAATAGGAAAGCACATCAGACAGATAGCTTGTGATGCCGTAAAGGCTGCCAAGTCCGCCTGTCAGCTTGCCGAAAATGCCTTTTTTCTTTCTGCCGCCTGTCAGCAGAATACCAACCGCACCGACGATTGCCATAATCTTGCCGATGCCGACCGCTCCTGCGCCCAGCTTTCCGCCGAATGCAAACAGAACAATGCCAATCAGCAGCAGATACCATAAGCCGATATCAAACAGTGCATCCAGCGGACGACCGTCCTTAATATCCATGTAGGCCTGAACCCCCATGCCGACAAACAGGTGAATGGCCCCCAAAATCAGAGACACTACCAAAAGCCGCATAGGCTCGCTCAGAGGGTCAAACCACAAAGGCCTGATAACAAACTCCTTCCCGAAAAAGGTCTTTGCCGCCACGGTAAAGAAGTTCCCGAACCAGCCGCCGAATAATGCGCCCCACATAAAGGTAGACAAACCACAGAACATAAACATCTTAATCATGCGGTGGGTCGTGCCCTCCGGCTTGTATTTCTTTAGAATGATTGCACATAGAGTTGTCAGGATGAGCCCATAGGCAGCATCACTGAGCATCAGCCCGAAGAACAGGAAATAGAAGGGTGCCAGAATTGCCGTAGGGTCGATATCATGCCGCCCCGGCAGGCTGTACATCCCCGTAACCGCCTCAAAGGGGGTCACGATGGAATTGTTCTGTAGCAGAACAGGCACACTCTCATCATCAGGGTCAGGCTCTTCAATATTATAGTAGAATTCATATTCCTTTAACAGTGCTTCTACCTCAGGCTGCGCCTTTGCCGGCATCCAGCCGTCGAAATAGAATACCATTTCCGTGCTGATCATATCCCCGACAACCCTTGCTCTGTCTCTGCGCATCATCAGGCTGTCATACAGAAATTCGATATGCTCTCTGTAAGCCACTAGCTTTTTCAGTATTTCTTCGTCTTCCGCAATATTTTTTTCATTTTTTTCAATTTCTTTTTCATAGCGATGCATCGCTTCTGTTGCAGTCCCCTTCTGGTCTGCCAGCGTGACTGCCGAGAAGTTGTATGGACGCAGTGCCTCAAGCAGCTGCTCCTTTTCCTCCTTCAAACAAATGAACGTATAATACTTCTGCTGCTTATCCTTGCTGACCTCCTGTACGATCACAGAAGGTGCTGCCGCCTGCACATCTGCCGTCATCTGCACCGTATCGGTCTTTACGGGTGCTGCGCCAAGCTGCACCAGAGCATGCTCCGTTTCATTCATTTCCAGCGGAATATCCAGCGTTTCCCAAGGCTTCAGCCCTGCAATCAGTCCACGCAGCCGGTTGATTTCTGTCCGCCTGTCGGCAATATCCTTATAGGTCTCGACAGCCTTATCCACATTCAGCTCCGTTTCCGTTTTAATGGAATCCATCAGCTTCGCAAAATCGCCTCTGTCCAGCTTTATTCTTGAGGGGAACAGCGGCTTCTTTGCAGTGTCATACTTCCCAATGGCCTCCAATGCAGTGCTTACACGGCTGATATCCGCCTCCAGACGCGAAACATCGGCACTGTTACTGGTTCGGAAAATGTCGGGCATCCATTCCTCATCGTTGATTGCACCCTCGTTCGAGTCGATTTCCACAACCCCAAGGTGCATCAGCTCATGGATGAAGGGTGTCCGGCTGCTGTTCAAACCAATGACAGTAAGCTTTCGCATCTCAACAACTGCCATATTCTCCCACAACCTTTCCGATTACCGCCAGAACGGCTTCTTCCTTCCTTTGCGCTGCCTGCTCTCTAATCTGAGAACAAGCCTCCTCCGCTTCCTTTAAAATCTTTTGGATTGCCTCCTGGCTCTCCGCTACAGCGTTTTCTACGGCTTGGTGCATTTCCTTTGCCCCTTGCAGTTTTGCCTCCTCCAGCAGGATTTCCTGCTGCTTCAGTGCATCGGCCTTCCTTTCTTCAGCCTGTGCAACAGCCTGCTTTTTGATTTCCACAGCACGCGCTTCCGCCTCTACAATGCTTTTCAGGATCTCATAAGCCACAATACTCACCTCACTTGCTGTATTTTTTTATTGAACAAATTGCACAGGTACTTTAAAACTCCCGTTAAAATTTTCTTGTTAAAGATATAACAGTATTATTTTCTAATTTAAATAGAGATTCGTCCCTGTCCCACTCGTTCCTTCCCCTTCGGTTTCCGAAGGTATGGTTGAAATTTTCATGAATTTTCAAGAAAATTCCAAGGATATATGAAATATGAAACACATCCTTACCGTAAATAATACGGGATTTTTATGAATCTGTCAATCCTCTTACATTTTCTGTCCAATTCTCAAACCTTTTTCTTTCTCGGATATGTTTGTTAAAAATACATCATAGTCCTTTCGTCGAAAAAGCAAATCTCTTTATTTTTCAAGGTTTGCGAACGGTCTTTCGCATGCAATTTATTTGTATTCCAATTTTTGCAGATTGTTTTTCCCTCTCCTCCCCTTGATGTTTTGTATAAAACAAACAGTTTTTTGCAGCTAATTTTTGTCAGTTTCCCATCAGGAAAATATTTTTTTCACTGAACAAAACTTTTTTAAGTGAAATATTATTCATTTGAAACAGCTGTTTCCTGTTTTTACGCGTTTTTCTCCTCTCCTTAGTCATCCCTTTATGCAAATTCAACAAATTAAAAAAGAGTACAGAATCCATTCAATAAATTGAATAGATTCCGTACTCCGAAAGGTTTATCCATCCTGCTTTTTCCGCAGAGATGCAAATGCCGCACGAATGTCGCGCTTCATCCAGTGGGGCAATTCGCTTTCTTCCATTTCCTCCTCTGTCATCCAGAAGAAGGCCTCATGCTCAGGGCTGAGCCTTACCTCGCCCCCCGTCCATGTGCAGGCGTATGTAAAAATACAAAGGTGGATGTGGTGCTTGATGGCATCAAATAAGGACAACGGCGGTCCGATGGAAACATGTAAGTCCGTTTCCTCGCGGATTTCTCTGCGCAGTCCCTCCTCTGCCTTCTCAAAGAAATGCAGTCCGCCTCCCGGCAGATCCCATTTCTGATGGCTGTTCATATAGCTGCACTCCATTTCATGCTTGGAACGGCAAAGCACCAGTGCTTTATTCTCTTTTATAATGACAGCCTTCACAGCCACCGCAAAATCCCTTTTCAAAAGGAACGCCCCCTTTGGCTCTTTCGTTCTTGCTTACTCTCTCATTTCGCATCTTCCAGAAGCTTTTTCAGTTCTTCTTCCGTAAAATCGTATTCCTTGCCGCAGAAATGACAGTGCAGGTTTGCCTTCTTGTCCTCTCTGATGATTTTTTCCAGTTCCTCTCTGCCAATGCTGATGAGTGCCTTTTCCACACGCTCTCGTGTGCAGTTGCAGTAAAATTCCGTTGGAACGGTATCCATGATTTTCAGCTCCATATCTCCCAGAATCATCTGCAAAATATCCTCCGGTGTTTTCCCCATATCCAGTAAATCCGAAACGTAAGGAAGCGTTGCCAGCTTCTTTTCCAGCTTCTCAATCATTTCATCCGTTGCATCGGGAAGCAGCTGAATGATAAAGCCGCCGGCTCTGCGGATAGAGGTATCCGTTTCCACCAGAACCCCCAGACCAACCGCGGAGGGGGTCTGCTCAGACTGTGCGAAATAATAGGTCAGGTCATCTGCGATTTCCCCTGTCACCAGCTCAATCCGTCCGGCATAAGGCTCTCTCATGCCGATATCCTTAATCACGCTCATGTAGCCATTGCCGATTGCGCCGCCGACATTCAGCTTGCCGGGATATAAATCCGGAATTTCCACATTGGGGTTGAATACATAGCCCTTCACTCTCGCATGGCTGTCGCTCGTTACCACAAGCCCCTGCAAGGGGCCCTCGCCGCGAATCTGCAGGGTTACAATATCCTTTTCGCCCTTCAGCATACTGCCCATCATCGCTGCCGCCGTCAACATTCTGCCCAGTGCCGCAGATGCAACGGGAGAGGTATGATGAATCTCTCTTGCATGCTGCACCAAATCCCTCGTTGTTGCGGCAAAAGCACGAATACTGCCGTTGCCCGCCGTCGCTCTTACAATATAATCACTCATGTTTTTTCCTCCGGTTGTTCTTTATTTCAATCGAGCCGCAAACAGCAAGCGCTCACTTTTCTCATGCGGCTTTGCAAAGCTATAGCCATCCGTAACCTCCAGCAGCTCCATCCCTGCCGCCTGCAAGGCCTGCTCGATTTCTTCTATGCTGTAGGCTCTTTCGTAGTGGTATTCCTCCACACGCTCATATAATCCGTTTTCCTGCTCAATAAAAAAGCTTACATAATATTCGTTGATTTTCTCTTCCTCGTCGTAATCGTTCTCCCAGATATACGCCGCCGCTTCCTCTGCCGCACCGAATACCTTCTGCCCCAGTACCTCTCGAAATTTATATTCCGTATTCATATCAAATAAAAAGAGGCTCTCCTTTTTCATGTGAGCGGCAATGCTTTGGAAGGCACTCTCCAACTGCCCGTCTTCAATCAAATAATTCATGCAGTCGCAAAGGCTCAGAATACAATCTGCCTGCTCGCCCAGATCCAGCTCCGTCATATCCTGACAGGCAAGCCGCACCGAAACACCCGCCTCCATCGCCTTGTGGTCTGCCTCCGTCAGCATTTCGGGGGAAAGGTCAACGCCAATCACATCGAAGCCCTCCTGCGCCAGAGGAAGCAGAATACTGCCTGTCCCGCAGCCTAAATCCAGAATCGTTTTCGGCGTGATGCCGTATTTTTTCCAAACCGCATGGATGTGGTCGAGCCATTCGTCATATTCCACTTGTTCCATAAAAAGATCATATACCGATGCAAAGGTTTCGTATGCGCTCATAAAGCCCTCCTCCATGCCCTTCTACAGAGAGATATTCGTTCACAACTTTATATTATAGCTCTATCCGTTTTTAAATGCAAGCAGGAATCCTTATAGACAGGAAATGTCTTTCTGCTGTCCATACCCCTGTCCACTGCCTGTCCACTCCCTGTCCACTCTCTGTCCTTTTAGGTGTCCACTCTGTCCGCTTTGTCCGCTTCTGTCCGCTTTCGCTCCGCCGTTTTTCTTGTCCCCATAATGCCGCCGATGCGTCCGCTTTCTCTCGATGTCAGCCCCCTCCAACCGCACCGCTCCACCTTCTCCAGAAGCCCCAGCTCCTCGGCAACCTCGTATTTCATCGCCAAATCACGCTTTTCCGCCTCGGTCAGTTCCTTCTTTTTTCGCAATCAAATCACCCTTTCTGTCCTTTTCCTTCCACTCAGTATGCACATTTTCCGCCAAAACATGTATTTTGTGCGCAGACGAATGACTCTTTAAAAAATACAATATTTTTTCGTAAATTTATTTGACAGAATACCTATCTGGTGTTAGACTATGAGACAAATACATATTTTTCTAAAGTAGAGGTGCGTTTTTCAAGAGTATCCGGGCAAATGTCATAAGGGATAGAGGAAGCCCGCAGAAAGGGGAAAACGCCGAAGAAGGGATAAGCCTTATCTTTCCCCTTCTGGTTGTGCAGCTAATATCTGTACGACTGTCATTGGAAAACCCAATGGAGCGCTACAAAGAACAATCAAACTGCGGCATTCAAGGATACCACAGTTTCCTTGGAGGTCGGCGCGTGCGTCGGCTGTTTTTGTTTATAGCAAGAAAAACTATTCCAAAGCACAGCCCATCGACCTTTTATCATCGAAAACATTAACGCAAAAGAAAGAAGGATTTTAAAATGAAGAAAATCAATCTCGCCGTAGTCGGCGCAACAGGCATGGTAGGCAGAACTTTCCTGAAGGTTCTGGAGGAAAGACAGCTGCCCATCGAAAACTTCTATGTTATGGCATCTGCCCGTTCCGCAGGCTCCACGTTGAAATTCAATGGCAAGGACTATGTTGTGGAAGAGCTGAATGAGCATTCCTTTGATAAGCCCATTGATATCGCACTGTTCTCCGCAGGCGGCGGCACAAGCGAAAAATTCGCACCCATCGCAGCCGCTCATGGCTGCATCGTCATCGACAACAGCTCCCAGTGGAGAATGGATCCCGCGGTTCCCCTGATTGTTCCCGAGGTAAACCCTGAGGATATCAGCTGGCACAAAAACATCATTGCCAACCCCAACTGCTCCACCATTCAGGCAATGGTTGCGCTGAAGCCTCTGGATGATAAATATAAAATCAAACGTGTGGTTTATTCCACCTATCAGGCAGTATCCGGCGCAGGTGTTGCAGGCTGGAAGGATTTGGAAAACGGCATGAAGGGCGAGGCTCCCAAGAAATTTCCTCACCCCATTGCAAGCAACTGCCTGCCCCACATTGATTCCTTCCTGGATAACGGCTATACAAAGGAAGAAATGAAGATGGTAAACGAAACCAGAAAGATTCTGCATAACGATGCTATGCGCGTGACGGCAACAACGGTTCGTGTACCTGTTTTCGATTCTCACAGCGAATCCATCAACGTGGAATTTGAAAAGCCCTTCGATCTGGATGAGCTGATTGAGGTTCTGAAAAATGCACCCGGTGTTGTTGTGCAGAATGACAGCGCACACAACGAATACCCTATGGCTGTTACCGCAGCAGGCAAGGACGAGGTATTCATCGGACGTATCCGCCGCGATGAAAGCGTAGAAAACGGCGTAAATCTTTGGGTAGTCGCTGACAATATTCGTAAGGGTGCGGCAACAAATGCAGTACAGATTGCGGAAGAAATCATAAAGGCAATGAACGAATAAGTCATTCATACTATATAAGAGAGTTCAATTTTCGTAAGGAGGTCATACATATGTCTATTTTCACAGGAGCAGGCGTAGCCCTCGTAACACCCATGCACGCTGACGGCAGCGTAAACTTTGATAAAATGAAGGAACTGATTGAATTTCAGATTGCAAATGATACAGACGCGCTGATCATCTGTGGCACAACAGGGGAAGCATCTACCATGTCCGATGAGGTACAGATTGAATGTATCCGCTTCGCAAAAGAGGCGGCAGCAGGTCGTGTTCCCGTTATCGCAGGTGCAGGCAGCAACGATACCGCACACTGTATCGCACTGGCACAGGGCTGCGAAAAGGCAGGCGCTGATGCCGTTCTGCTGGTAACCCCCTACTACAACAAGGCAACACAGAAGGGGCTGATTCTGCACTACACAGCAGTTGCAAACAGCATCAATATTCCCATCATTCTTTACAATGTACCCGGCAGAACCGGTTGCAACATTGCACCCAAGACAGTTGCGGAGCTGGCAAAGGTAAAGAACATCGTTGCAGTGAAGGAAGCAAGCGGCAATCTGTCTCAGGTGGCTGAAATTGCGGCTCTGGTTGGCCCCGATTTCGATATTTACAGCGGCAATGATGACCAGATTCTGCCCGTTCTGTCTCTGGGCGGCAAGGGCGTTATCTCCGTTCTGTCCAACGTAGCACCCAAGCAGACACACGACATGGTTATGCATTATCTGAATGGGGATACAAAGGCGGCTACAAAGCTGCAGCTGGATGCGATTGAATTGATTTCCGCACTGTTCTGCGAAGTAAACCCCATCCCCGTAAAGACTGCGCTGAATGAAATGGGCTATGCGGTTGGGCCTTGTGTAGCACCTCTGTGCGAGATGGAGCCCAAGAATCTGGAAACATTGAGAACCGCACTGAAGAACTACGGTCTGGTTTAAGGACTTACTTTTCTTGAGGGGATGTTTTTTGAGGGCTTTGCCCTCAAACTCCCACCAAGGGGATCATCCCCTTGGAACCCGATACTGCAACACCATATACATGGTGTTGCGAAGGGGAGTCAAGGGGTATGAGCACCGCCAAGAACAAGGCGGCGGCACAGCCGTCTTCCCGAAGGAAAGATGCTTTGAGTCCCTTGGCGGAGTGTGAGGCAGAGTCTCACGAAAAAAGGAGTGTAAAAAATGGTAAATGTAATCATTCATGGCTGCGGTGGCAAAATGGGTCACGTTGTAGCCGAATTAGTGAAAAACGAACCGGATTGTCAGGTTGTGGCAGGCATCGACCCCACCACCCCTGCGTTGGATTTCCCTGTATTCCCCAGCTGCGAAGCCTGCGATGTTGCAGGGGATGTCATCATCGACTTCTCCACAGCAAAGGCAGTTCCTGCCCTTCTGGCATTTTCCAAGGCAAAAAAAATCCCTGTTGTGCTCTGCACCACAGCATTATCCGAGGAAACCACCGCGCTGATGCAGGAAACAAGCAAGGAGGTTGCGATTCTGAAATCCGCGAATATGTCTGTTGGCGTAAATCTGTTGCTGGATTTGGTGCAGCGTGCGGCAGTCATTCTGGCAGAAAGCGGCTTCGATATCGAAATCGTGGAAAAACATCACAATCAGAAGATTGATGCCCCCAGCGGCACCGCAATGGCTCTGGCAGATGCCATCAATCAGGCAATGGAGGAACGGTATCATTATGTATATGATCGTTCTCAGGTGCGTGAAAAAAGAGAAAAAACCGAAATCGGGATTCATGCAGTGCGCGGCGGCAATATCGTCGGCGAGCATGATGTCATTTTTGCCGGCAGAGATGAAGTCATTGAACTGACCCATCGCGCAACCTCTCGCGAGGTTTTCGCCGTTGGTGCAGTGAAGGCGGCAAAATTCCTGGCAGGCAAGCCTGCCGGTCTATATACTATGAAGGAAGTTCTGCAATAAGCACAAAAAATCCTCTGAGATGGAATCTCAGAGGATTTTCTTTTTTATTCTTTTTCTTTTTTATTCTTTTTCCTTTTCCGCTACAAGCTGATAGATATTTTCTGCTTCCCCTGCAATGCCTGCCGGAAGAATCGTCCCCGTCAGGATGATATCCATAAAATCGGGGCGCTTTCCAATAATCTCATGCAAATCAGATTCCTGTAGATATCCTTTTTCCACACATTCCAGAATTCCATCCAGCAGAAGCATTTCACATTCACCCGTATCCACAATTTTCTTTGCGAAATTAAACGCGTTGCGGATTTCGTTGAATATTTCCTTGTGCAGTGCTTCATCATTTTCAGCCCCCTGCACATCCTCTGCCGCACGATCCTTCTCAAAGCGGAAAATACGGAAATCAGGCTCCAGCTTCTTCAGCAGTGCAATTTCCTTGCTGTTATGATAATCCAAGAATTGAATCATAACAACACGCTGTTCCTCGCCGATGGCGCGCATGCCACGCCCAACGGCTACGGCTGTTTTCCCCTTCCCCATACCATAATAAATTGAAATCTGACCTTGTCTCACGTTATCTTCACTCCTGTTTTTCTTGCTTCAGACCATCTCGTCCGCGCCTTTTTCTTCCGCTTCGTGCTCCGCCTTATGCGGCAGCTCGATTTTTGCAACAGAAACTTCATAAGCGACTCTTTCTTCTACCTCCTCGCCAATGCGTTTCTGATAGATTCTGCTTTGCATTCTGCCCCAGATATGGATATTGGCACCCACCTCCAGATTTGCGATATATCTGGCATTTCTGCCCCATGCAATGCAGGGAATATAATCCGATTTATTATAGGCGCGGTTGACCGCTATCAGAATATCGGATATTTCTCTTCCAAAAGGCGTTTTACGGTAAATCGGGGGCTTACAGATAAAACCATTCAGATAAACCTGATTGATATTCTTTCCCTCTTCCTCCTCCGGCAGGGAAATCTCCCTCGCGAAGATGGTCAGCACCAGACGATTTTTTTTACTGTTGTAGTTATTGTAGCTCCTTAACTGTCCAATAATATCAACTTTTGTTCCTACCTGCAATAAATTCATATCTATCAGCCGTTCGGAAACGGTGACAGGCAGGATATCCTCCTTATCACTGAGGCGTTCAGAAGAAATCTGAAATGTATAGAAACCTTCGCCATATACCTCATGACTAAAGACACAGCCTTTTACGATCTTACCGGCAATCAGAACAGTATTGTTTTCCGGCAATCCTTCCATTTGCATCTCTTTCTCCCCTTTGCTTTGCCAAAGATTTTCCCTTAGCAATGATCCTTTCAATAAATCAGTTTATGCGGATAGACAGCCGTTCAGACCTGCCAAAAAATCCGCATCCCGTTTTCACTGCTGTGTCTGATTTTTTCCGTTGCGGAAGATAAAGCCGATCTTCACGCAGTCGATGGCGACTACCATGGTGTAGTCCTTCGTTTTGTAAATCATAGGTGTACCGCTTTTTTTTACTACAACGGCATCTATCTTTTTCCCCTCATCTGTCCAATAGCAAAGGAAGGTAAAATCCTCATCCTCTCTGACTGCCCATTCAAAATCGAGCAGCGGATGAATGAAGAAATCCCCCTCGCAGCCGAAATAATCGTTGATACGCTTTCTCGTCTGCACAAAGTCTGCTACCGGTCCTTTTTCTTTTGCCATAGCTTCCTCCAAAAATTACATAATACTCATTATTCTTATGGTACTTAGTTTTTCACAAAATGTCAATAAGAACCTATATACGCTTATGCTTATGCTCAGTCGAAATCAGAATCTCGGCTTGTTTCGACTTTTGTATCAAGCAGCGGCTTCAGATATTTTCCCGTATAGGAGGCAGGCACCCGACAGATTTCTTCTGGGGTGCCGACTGCAACGATTGTGCCGCCGCCATCGCCGCCCTCAGGGCCAAGGTCGATGATATAATCTGCCGTTTTAATCACATCCAGATTATGCTCAATGACGATAACCGTATTACCGCCCTCGGTCAGCCTTTGCAGAATCTGTACCAGCTTATGCACATCCGCCGTATGCAGTCCCGTTGTGGGCTCATCCAGAATATAGACCGTTTTGCCTGTGCTTTTGCGGCTCAGCTCCGTTGCCAGCTTCACGCGCTGCGCTTCACCGCCGGAAAGCGTTGTGGAGGACTGCCCAAGCTGCACATAGGAAAGACCGACATCATATAAGGTTTGCAGCTTATTTTTGATACGGGGAATATTTTCAAAGAACTGCAATGCTTCCTCGACCGTCATATCCAGTACATCGGAAATGGTTTTCCCTTTATATTTTACCTCCAGGGTTTCGCGGTTATAGCGTTTGCCATGGCAGACCTCACAGGGCACATAAATATCAGGCAGAAAGTGCATTTCAATCTTGACGATACCATCCCCGCTGCACGCTTCACATCTGCCGCCTTTTACATTAAAGCTGAATCTGCCCTTCTGATACCCTCTGACCTTCGCCTCTGTTGTCTGCGCGAACACATCCCGAATCATGTCAAACAGACCGGTATAGGTTGCAGGGTTGCTTCTGGGTGTGCGCCCGATGGGGGACTGGTCAATATTGATGACCTTATCCAGCTTCTCCAGCCCAAGCATTTCCTCATGCCTGCCGGCTCTGGTTTTGGCTCTGTTCAGCTCCTTCGCCAGACGCTTATACAGAATTTCATTGATGAGGGAGCTTTTGCCGCTGCCGCTGACACCCGTCACGCAGGTAAACACACCAAGCGGAATTTCCACATCGATGTTTTTCAGATTATTTTCTGCCGCACCCTTGATGACTAATTTATGGTCTTGTACGAAGGGTCTGCGTTCCTTTGGCACTTCGATTTTTTTGCGTCCGCTGAGATATGCACCCGTCACGGAGCGCTCCACCGCCATAATTTCCTCTACACTGCCTGCCGCAACGATTTCACCGCCGCCGCGCCCTGCACCGGGGCCGATATCCACAACAAAATCCGCCGCGCGCATGGTATCCTCGTCATGCTCCACCACAATCAGAGAGTTGCCGATATCACGCAGGTGCTTTAATGTTGCAAGCAGCTTATCATTATCCCGCTGATGCAAACCGATACTCGGTTCATCCAGAATATAAACTACGCCGACCAGACCGGAGCCAATCTGCGTTGCCAGACGGATACGCTGCGATTCCCCACCGGAAAGCGTGCCCGCCGTTCTGGAAAGCGTCAGATATTCCAGACCGACATCAATCAAAAAGCCGACTCTGGCGTGGATTTCCTTCAGAATACGTTCCGCAATCATATTTTCCCGTTCCGTCAGCGTCAGGCTTTGGAAGAATTCCTGCATTTTGCCAATGGAAAGCTCCGTCACCTCGGAAATATTCTTCCCGTTGACAGTAATGGCAAGCACCTCCGGACGCAGGCGTTTCCCATGGCAATCGGGACACTCGATATTCGTCATATATTCCTCAAATTCCGCGCGCATGGCTTCGGAGGTTTCGTTATATCTGCGCTGCAGCGTATTGATGACCCCTTCAAAGGCATAATCATAGGTGCCTGTGCCACGCACATTGCTGTAGGTAATGCGCAGCTTTTCCTTCGTGCCATAGAAAATAATATCCTTGATTTTTCGGGGCAAATCCTTAAAGGGCGTTTCCAGAGAAAAGCCGTATTTCGCCGCCAGTGCATCAAAAAGAACCTTACTCATACTCCCCTTCGCATTGACGGAATTATAGCCGGGGGCGGTAATTGCGCCCTGCATGATGCTGAGCTCCTCATTCGGCACAATCAGCTGTTCATCAAACTTCATCTGCATCCCCAGACCCGTACAGGTCGGGCAGGCCCCGCTTGGATTATTGAAGGAGAACATGCGCGGTTCAATTTCCATCAAATCCACGCCGCAGTCGGGGCAGGAAAAGCTCTGGCTGAACAGCAGCTCATCCTCTCCCTGATTTACATCCACAATCAGGAGACCGCCGCTGAGTGCCGATGCCGTTTCGATGGATTCGGTCAGACGCATCTGCATGCCTTCCTTTACCATCAGACGGTCTACCACGATTTCAATGCTATGCTTTTTATTTTTTTCCAATTCGATTTTTTCGGAAAGGTCATACAAAATTCCATCCACGCGCACACGCACATAGCCGCTCTTTTTTGCATCCTCCAGCAGCTTGACATGCTCGCCCTTTCTGCCGCGCACCACGGGTGCCAGCAGCTGCAGCTTCGTCCGCTCCGGCAGCTCCATAATGCGGTCTACAATCTGGTCGATGGTTTGTTTTTTGATTTCCTTGCCGCATTTCGGGCAATGGGGAATCCCGATTCTTGCGTAGAGCAGACGCAGATAATCATAAATCTCCGTTACCGTACCGACGGTGGAACGGGGGTTATGGCTCGTTGTTTTCTGGTCGATGGAGATGGCAGGAGAAAGCCCCTCGATGAGGTCTACATCCGGCTTTTCCATCTGCCCCAAAAACTGCCTTGCATAGGAGGAGAGCGACTCCACATAGCGTCTTTGTCCCTCTGCATATATCGTATCGAAAGCAAGAGAGCTTTTGCCGCTGCCGCTCACCCCCGTAAAGACAACCAGCTGATCTCTGGGGATGGTGAGGTCAACATTTTTCAGATTATGCGCTCTCGCACCCTTTATTACAATCTTATCCTTCATAGCGTCTCCTTTTCTTGGGATATCCCTTTTCAGAGGATTGCCCAAGTTCTTACAATAATTTCTTGATTTCCAAAATTTTATCTCTCAGCTCTGCCGCACGTTCAAACTGCAATTCCAGCGCGGCGTGCTTCATTTCCTTATCCAGCTTTGCAATCAGCTGCTTCAATTCCTTTTCGCTCATGGATTCGGGGTCCTTTTCCAGACCGAATTTCTGCTTCTCCGTTGCGGCCTTCGTAATCTGGATGACATCATGCACCTTTTTCTGAATGGTCTGCGGAATGATGCCATGCTCCTCATTATACGCCTGCTGAAGGCAGCGGCGGCGGTTGGTTTCCGTAATCGCCCTATCCATGCTTTCTGTCATGACATCGGCATACATAATGACGCGCCCCTTGGCATTTCTTGCCGCACGCCCAATGGTCTGAATCAGCGAGGTTTCGGAACGCAGGAAGCCCTCCTTATCTGCATCCAGAATGGCAACCAGACTGACCTCGGGGATATCCAGACCCTCACGCAAAAGGTTGATGCCGACCAGCACATCAAAGACATCCATACGCAAATCACGAATGATTTCCAGACGCTCCAGTGTATCAATATCCGAATGGAGATAGCGCACACGCACCCCTGCCTCACGCAGGTAATCCGTCAGGCGTTCTGCCATTTTTTTCGTCAGGGTTGTCACAAGAACCTTATCGCCTGTCTCTGTGGTTCTTCTGACCTCGGCAAGCAAATCATCAATCTGCCCATGAATGGGACGAACGGAAATTTCGGGGTCCAACAAGCCTGTCGGACGAATAATCTGCTCCGCTGTCTGCTGAGAATGCTCCTTTTCATAAACAGAGGGGGTTGCGGAAACGAATAGCATTTGATTGATTTTGCTTTCAAATTCCGCAAATTTGAGCGGACGGTTATCCAATGCGGAGGGCAGGCGGAAGCCAAAGTCCACCAAAGTTGTTTTTCGGGAACGGTCTCCCTCATACATGGCTCGAATCTGCGGAATAGAAACATGGGATTCATCCGCAATGATAAGAAAATCCTCCGGAAAGAAATCAATCAGCGTAAAGGGCGTGCTGCCTGCTTCGCGCAGGGAAAGATGACGGGAATAGTTTTCGATGCCCGTACAGAAGCCCATTTCTCTGAGCATTTCCAAATCATAATTCGTGCGCTGCTCCAATCGCTGCGCTTCCAGAAGCTTGTCCTCTCGTTTGAGCTCTGCCAAGCGTTCCTCCAACTCCTTTTCAATCCGCTGAATGGCCAGCTGCATTTTTTCGGGCGCGGTGACATAATGAGAGGCAGGGAAAATCGAGATATGGTTTCTTGTCCCGATGATTTCGCCTGTCAGCACATCTATTTCTGTAATGCGGTCGATTTCATCCCCGAAAAATTCCACACGAATGGCATGCTCCGAGGAGCCGATCGGGAAAATTTCGACCACATCCCCACGGACACGAAACGTACCTCGTTCAAAATTCAGATCATTGCGGTCATATTGCATTTCCACCAGAGCGCGCAGGACTTCATCCCTGTCCTTCTCCATGCCGGGGCGCAGGGAAAGCATCATGCCGTAGTATTCCTCAGGGTCACCCAAGCCATAAATACAAGAAACGCTGGCAACAACAATAACATCCTCTCGCTCCACCAGCGCCGCCGTGGCGGAATGGCGCAGCTTATCAATTTCATCATTGACAGAGGAATCCTTTTCGATATAGGTATCCGTACTTGGTACATACGCCTCGGGCTGATAATAATCATAATAGCTGACGAAATACTCTACCGCATTTTCGGGGAAAAACTCCTTCAGCTCGTTATAAAGCTGTGCCGCAAGGGTTTTATTGTGCGCAATGACCAAGGTCGGCTTCTGGATTTTCTCAATGATATTTGCCATCGTAAAGGTTTTGCCCGAGCCTGTTACCCCCAGCAAGGTCTGGAATTTCAAGCCCTTCTGAAAGCCCTCCGCAATTTTTTCAATCGCCTGCGGCTGATCACCGGTCGGTTTATATTTCGATACCACCTTAAATTTGTTCTCCATTTTTCCTCCTCCCGATGAGCATGAAAATAGCATCATACCACACAAAAAATTCGAATTCTTGAGCCGTGACATATTCCGAATTTGCTCTGATTTTAGGCAACTTCGAATTTCGGTCACAGACTTTCTTTTTTACAATAAAATAATACAAGATACCACATCATAACATACAAAACAGCCGTATCGCTTGTATATCTTTCACACGGAAATTATAGCACAAACTAAAGGTGTTGTGTAGCGAATACAGAAAATTTCCAAACATTTGTTCTATTTTAAATCCTCCGGATTTACACAAACAGTATCAAATGTTCTATCCTCTGCCATTGTCAGCTCCATCTGATGCAGATAATCCACATCCACCAGCATAAAGGGGTATAAGGGATGTCGATACATTACCTTTTCCCTCTCCTTTCTTATCAATGATACTCTCCTGCGAAATCATAATCCTTCCAACGTAAATACACAGCTCTTGAAATATCTGAAGTCCATCCTGCTATGAAAAAATACAATAAAAAAAGCGCTATTACATTTATGCCTTTTAGACACAAAAATAATAACGTTTTCCTATCCTTAAACCATTTATCTCGGTCAAACGCCTCGATACCTAATCATCTTTCTCCTTTAGAGTATCACAGGAAATTTACTATGTCAACGCTTATTGATTCTTGCCCAATTCATAATATAACACCTTATTTGTTGCCTCTACACATCATAAAACACTGCGTATCCCAATCAAAGCTCATATCGCTCAAAAATCTCACTCTCGATACAAGCAATATCCCCTACCCATATCCTCTTGCCGTCCATGAATACAATGGCTGTGGGAACCTCCTCAATCCGCCTTACCCTACCGACATAGACCGCATAAGCACCGCCCTTTTCATTTTCAGTGAAATAGGTTACTTCTATTTCCGGATAAACACCTATCTGTTCCTGCAATATCTGCATTTTTCGGTCTAAACCACTCTTTTCATCCTCCGACAGCATTCTCCGTCTATCCACCAAAAGAACACCCTCTGTCTCCTGCACCATCTGCTCATAACCGACCAATGCCGCAAAGGGTGCAAACTGCGCCGCTCTATCTCGCACCGACATTTTCGGCCTGCAATCCGATTGATGATGCGGCAGATGGATAATGTCCTCATACCTATTGTCATTCATTGTTTTTCCCCTCCCATTATGCTCGATGGCCGCCCACTTGGTTGTTCCGTTCCTTCATGGTTGCACCTTCCAAGAGATTTGTTCCTTTTAATACTGCGTTTTTTCCGTATTTCTTTTGAATCTGCAAAATAGCTTTTTGCAGCTGCTTTTCTTTTCGGCGTGCCTCCGCCTTTTTCCTCTGCTTTTCCGATTCTTCGGCATCCGTAAATAAATCCAGCTGCTTCGGCTCCTTCTTCACTGCATCTTGAGCAATCACATGACACGCCGCAATCGTTACCCTTCGCACAAGAAGCTCTTGATTCACAATGCGGTCATATAGCTGCAACACCGCCTCTACAAATTCCTTGGAAGAGCTGCTATGTCCCTCCAGATTCGCTGTGCCATGTGCGTGCTTCGGTATTTCCCTGCCGTAAGCATCCCGCACCACCTCTCCCGTATATCTTACCTCTGGGTTCGTCAGACTTTCCTTATCATATCCAATCGTCAGCACAAGCTGATTTGTGACAACCCCCTTATTTACCAAATCAAGCACAAGCCGATCCACCATTTCCCGCACAATGATTTTCGCTTTTTCTGCCGTATAGGGAGATTGCAGCACTTGTCCGGAGCTTATGCTGTTGCTCATCGGCTGATAGGACTTTACATCCGCAATCGCACACGGCTCCCACCCCCACGCATGATCAATCAACAGCTCTGCGTTGATGCCAAAAAGCTGATATAGCTTATCCTCTCCTCTTTTGCTGAGGGAATATCTTGCGATATCCCCCATGGTGTATAAGCCTGCGGCATGAAGCTTTTTCGTGTAGCCTCTGCCCACACGCCAAAAATCCTGAATTGGCTCATGCGCCCACATTTCATAGCGGTATGACATTTCATCCAGCTCCGCAATCCGCATCCCCTTCTCATCTGCGGGCATTTTTTTCGCCAGAATATCCATAGCAATCTTCGCCAGATACAGATTTGTGCCAATGCCGACTGTGGCTGTGATTCCTGTTGTTTGAAACACCGCATTTACCACCCTTTCTGCCAGTGCGTGCGCCGAAAGCCGATAAAACGGAAGATATGCGGTTAAATCGACAAAGACCTCGTCAATGCTATAAACATGAATATCCTCTGCCGAAAAATACTTTAGAAAAATACCGTGTATCTTCGCACTCACCTCCATGTACCGTCTCATTCTGGGCGGAGCAATGATATAATCCAGCTCCAAGGTTGGATCGTTCTGCAGCTCCCGCAAATCACAGGACTTATCCCAAAACGCCTTTGACGGAAGCTTCATCCGCCTTTCGTAGTTAATGTCACGCACTCTCTGCTTGACCTCAAACAGCCTCGGTCTGCCGGATAGGCCAAAGGACTTTAAGGCAGGCGATACCGCAAGGCAAATCGTTTTATCCGTGCGTGCCGCATCAGCCACCACAAGATTGCTTGCCATCGGATCAAGCCCTCGGTCAATGCACTCGACAGAAGCATAGTAGCTTTTTAAATCACAGCATAAATACGTTCTTTCCATACGCCCACCCCCAAAATCAAACATATATTCTTTACTGTAACGAATGTTTGTTCTCTTTTTGTTATAGCATATCAAGCTGCTATTGACAAGGCGAACACCGAAAAATCTTTTGGAAATATCCGGAAATAGAAAAATCCCGATGCCATTCTCAATGACACCGGGAAAAATCTGAATATATTGAATTTTACTCCTAATGCAGTATATATCATATTTCTGCTAATCACAATACCCTTTTACACACCTTATATATTTTCAATCAGTCTCTACATCATATTTCAAAAATTCAAGAATTTCTTCTTTAGCAGTGAATGAGGAATACCGTGCTTCACGATTACTCATATACATCAAAGCCTCATTTCAATCATCCATAGAATAGGCTTCTTCCGGTATCTGCTCTACTACATCAATCAAATCAAATTTTATTGTCCTTTTTAATTTTCGTAAATCACTAATATAAGTGCAACGGGCTTTCTGTGCTAAGTAGTCAATGAGCGGTAGCTTTTCCATTTATTGTACCTCCTCGACATTTTGCATTGTAACAATGCTCCCTTCCAAGTATCCAGTGATTTTATCATTTCACTTCTCAACCCGAAAGGGAGCTCATTTTCACTGAACGTCCTTGTTTGCTGATTGGCTATTTGCTATTATATCGAAATATTATTTATATCTATCCCAATTCGGATTCTCTGTCAGCTTTGTCCAATACTCATTGATTTCGCCTTTCTGCTTAAAGTCATGGCTATTTGTTGCCTCCTGCATATTGATGTAATACCAATCGCTCGGCTGATTATCCGGCCATTGAATCATGCCATCCAGCAAATCATCCGCCGTTTCAGGCAATCTATGCAGCATACGGTTAATCATGGATGCCGCCTCGGCTCTTGTGATGTTTTGGTCCGGCTTAAAGGAGCCGTCTGCATAGCCCTTAATCCAGCCCAGAGAGGCCGCACGTCTGATTTCCTTTTCCGCCCAATGTCCGGAGATATCGTTAAAATCACTCTTTATCTCGACATTGCTTCGGTCGAAACGAGAACAAATTGCCGCAAATTCCGCTCTTGTGATAGGTGCATTCGGCGCAAAGGCATTTGCTGTACGTCCCTTTACAATGCCGATTTTCGCCATCGTGGAAATAGATTTGTTATACCATTTTCCAAACGCAACATCTGTAAAAACGCTATTTGCTGTGAGGTTATCATCCCGCACATCGTCCTTCAGCAAACGGAAGAAGATAGCCGCAACCTCGGCTCTTGTGATGTCAGCATTTGGTCTTACCAATCCATCCTCATAGCCAACGATATATGCAAAGTGATTATCACTATTCAAGGTTTCGGGAACATCCGTTGCCTTCCAGCCCGCATAAACAGTTTTATCACTCGTCATTTTTACGCTTGTGATTTTATCCGTTAGCTCTTTGTCTGCATACCAACCCGTAAAGGTATATCCAACTCTTTTTGGAATTTTATCGAGTATGACAACTGTATTTTTTTTATATTTTTCATCCTCGTATTTTGTGCCGCCATTAGATTCATAATGCAAAATATAATATTTTGTCACATGAGAACCGCCACCACCGGAAGAAGGCGGTGTTGCGATTTTTTCCCACTTGCCGTAAAGAATCGTATCTGTACTCAACACAGTACCATCTGTATAGCTAAGTGTGCATGCATCATCCGTAAACCAGCCTTTGAAGCTATATCCCTGATGGGTTGCCTCCTGTGCCTTTGCTGTATAGGCTGTACCGGTACGGATATAATCATCCGCAGGTGGTGTCACATCAGAGGGGTTATCTGTGCTAACCCACTGATACTGAATCCTGATAGATGGCACATAGGTCATCCAGTCCGTCTTTCCTGCCGCTTTGCTCTGCCCAATAACCAAGCCCTTCTGCATTTTCCAGCTTGGTACGAAAATACCGTTTGCATCCGCCTGTGCCGCCGCAGCTTCGCCGCCCGCAACGGCTGTATACCGAACAAGCTGTGTACCGATTTCCGCTCCTTCCACCGTTACATCTTCACTGTGGATTTGAATTGGTTTCGCAGTGCTTGCACCTGTATAAGAAGAAATCACATTGATATAGCGCCCTTCTTTTGCTACACTCAAACCTTCTTCTAAATAAACATCATTATTCGTGCTGATTTCTGCAGCATCACCCAGATTAAAGGCAGTGCCTACATAAACGCCGTCCCCATCTCTCCAAAGTCTCTCTTCATCTGTTAAGGAGTTATTGTTATCTTTAATGACACCGCCTGTCATGGTATAAGTGCCGCCGTAAACACCGCCGCCCTCAACAGCAACATTGTTTTCAATGGAACCGCCGGTCTGCGTAACAGCAGAATCAGTGTTTAAGTATACACCGCCGCCGAATCTTCGAGCACTATTTCCCGTTAGCGTGCCGCCAGAAATCGTTACATTCGTTGCGTCATACAGAAAAACACCGCCGCCGTAGTTTTGAGCGCTATTTTCCGTTAACGTGCCGTCCTTGATATTCAGCTCAGTCACACCGAAGAATGCTGCGACTGCGCCGCCGCTTCCCCGTGTAACCTTATTGCCGGAAATTTCGCCGTTGTTAATATTGATTGTAATTTTCTGACTTCGCTGTGGGAAGGTGACAATACCGCCGCCGTAGTCAAGTGCCTTATTTCCGGTGATTTTGCCGCCATTCATTTCAAAAGAGGCCGGTGTAGCTGTAAACAATGTATCGCCGCCGCTTGAGTTAGCGTAATCCGCAACATAAACACCGGCACCGTAACTGTCCTGACCAGATGTCCGGTAGGTGCTGTTGTTGGAGATCACGCCGTCGTGCATGACCATCGTTGAGCCGATGATTGCGACACCGCCGCCGCCGTTTGCCGTATTGCCGCTGATCTCGCCGCCGTTCATGGTAAAGGTACTGCCATTGCCAAGCAAAATGCCGCCGCCCAATTCGTAGTTGCGGTTTGTATTGTTACGAATGATTGCGCCGTCTTCCATCGTTACGTTGACACCATTGTTCGCCAAAATGCCGGAACCAAACTGAGCCGCTTTATTGTTCTGTAAAATAGCACCGCTGTTCAGCACGATGGTACCACCGTTCGCCGCCTTGATGATCGAATCGGTCTCCGCAGCATTTTCAGCAGCCACAGAATACCGTGCACCATCAATCACGACATTTTGAAGTGTCAAAGATGCAGACGTATCCTTCAACTCAATCATATAGCCGCCGGTATACCGATGGATTATTTTTCCGCCAAGGTCCCAAACTTCTTCCCCTGTGACCCTATAAAAACTCGAAAGACAAATATCATTGATATTCTTTTCATTTGCAAGCTTGTTTGCCTTTTCAATCGTCTTTACAGCAGTCGCTTCGCTCAGTCCGTCGTTTTCATCTGCGCCATGCTGCGGGTCAAGGTAAATCACTGTATTAGCAGAAACCGCAAATGCCGCACTTTCTTCATTCGCCTCCAGTGTGCCAATCAGAGAATCCGCATCCTCGGCGAAAAACGCCTCATCCAATCCGCCTTCTCCAAATGCGTCATCCTCCGCAGGTCTTTCTGCCTCAAGGCTTTCTACCTGTCCTTCCGCAGAAGTCTCCTCCGCAAAGGCAGCGCATGGCATAAGCGTAAAGACCATCAGAAATGCCATTGCACATGACAATAGTTTTTTGCTCACTTTCTATAACCTCTCTTTCAAATAAAAATGATCTGCAATAAAAATTTACAAGAAAACGCTTATTCATAGATTGCATTTCTTCTGTATGTCCCCAAAATATACCAACTAAAAATTATATCAATATTTTTTCTCAATACAATCACTAAAAATTTTTTCATTAACAATGTATATCAAAATTTAAAACAACCCTGAGAAGTACCTAAATTCATATACAAACTTTTTACAGAAATTATCCATTTTTGACGAATTTCGCCACCTTTCGACAAATTTTTTCATTATTCCACCGTGTCGTTTTCATTCATCCATCTGTTGACGTGTTCATTAAATCTATGTTATGGTATATTTTGGTAAATGAGTTTCTATCATAGAACAAATATGATTATTTATCTCGTAAAAATAATATTCTAAAAGGAGTAACCTGAAATGGATAAATGCAGCGCCGCCGTAAAAAGAGCCAAAATATACTGCTTGTTTGTCGGAATCTTCGCTTTCCTGCTTGCGCTCCTTCTCAGCCAAGCTTTTTTTAATTATACGGAAAAAGAAATGAAAATGAGTGCAACCTATACGGCACAAAGCACAGTGAAACGCATCAACGCACACCTTGTGCAATATGTAGCCCTTTCCGATTTCTTGGAAAACATGATTAACTCAGGCTATGAGCTGAACGAAAGTACCTTTTCCAAGCTGGCGCAGCTGATTCCGAATCATAACAACATTATAAAAGCATACGAGCTGGCACCGCAGGGAATCATAACGGAGATTTATCCCAAGCAGGAAAATGAAACGGTTTTTGGTATGAATATTTTGACGGAGCATGAACGAAAATACGACGCACAGCGGGCAAAGCAAACCAAGGGGTATACCATCGGCGGCCCTTATACATTAAAGCAGGGCGGCTTCGGTGCATTGCTTTTCGATCCGGTCTATCAAACCGATGCTTCAGGCAACCGCACCTTTTGGGGCTTCGTTATCATGGTAATCGACTGGGATGAGTTTATTGATAAAATCGGCTTAGAGCGATTAAGTGATGCTTCCTATTGCTATGAAATATGGGCAAAAAACAGCCAGACAGGCGAAAAAATCACTTTGGCACAGAGCCAAAAAGATATGCCCCAAAATTGCCTTACCGTTGAATGTGGGATTCCGAACGATACTTGGTATGTGAATATTGCCCCAACTGCCGGATGGATTCCGACTGCCTGGTGGATAATTGCAGGCATTTTTTCATTGATTCTCTCCATAATGACTGCTACCATTTTTTATCAGCTTTACAGCAAAAAATATCGGGAAAAGCAGTATATTGATGAGCTGCAAAAGGCAACCGAGCAGGCAAGACTTGCGAATGAGGCAAAAACGAAATTCCTTTTTCGCATGAGCCACGATATCCGCACGCCAATGAACGCAATCATCGGGTATTCCGACCTTTTGGAAAAGCATTTACAGGATGAAAAAAAGGCCTCTGCGTATTTGAAAAAGCTACAATTCTCCGGCAACCTCCTAATGACAATCCTCAATCAGGTTTTGGAGATTGCCCGCATCGAAAGCGGAACAGCCACCCTGCGATTAGAGGCCGAGGATATGGAGGCACTGTTCCACTCTTTGTATACTGTTTTTGAATCGGATATTCAAAAGAAGGGACTTCATTATTCCGAAGAAATCCATATCCGGCATAAGTATGCCATTTGCGATAAAACAAGATTGCAGGAAATCCAATTAAATATCGTGAGCAACGCAATCAAATATACGCCAAGCGGACATACCATCCATATATCGCTCAATGAGGCGGCATCCGATGATAAACAGGCGCAGTATGTTTTCACTTGCACGGATACAGGCATTGGCATGAGCGAGGAGTTTCTTTCCCATATCTTTGAGGAATTTTCCAGAGAGGAAACCTCTGCAAAAAATGAGGTTCTGGGTACAGGGCTTGGGCTGCCTATCGTAAAATCCATTATTGAGCTGATGGAAGGAACAATTCAAGTGGAAAGCAAGCAAAACATCGGCACAAAAATCACAATAACCCTTCCTTTTTATATTGCAGAAAAAAAGGATGTTTATGGAAAGCAAGAAACCAAGAAGCCCTCTCTCTCAAAAGAAAAGCCCCGCCGCATTTTGCTTGCCGAGGATAATGCACTGAATGCGGAAATTGCATTAGAGCTTTTAAAGGGGGCAGGCTTTCTTGTGGAGCACGCCGCAAATGGCCAAGCGTGTGTGGATATGCTCAGTCACGCAGAGGATGGCTATTATGACTTGATTCTGATGGATGTGCAAATGCCGATTCTAAACGGCTATGAGACAACGAAAAAAATCAGACAGATGGAAGATCGGAAAAAAGCGGAAATTCCCATTCTTGCAATGACGGCGAATGCTTTTTCTGAGGATCGGCAGGCCGCACTGGAGGCAGGCATGAATGACCATGTTGCTAAGCCTATCGATATGAATGTTTTGCTTCGGGTTATGATGAAATATCTGTAACACGCAAAAAAACTTATAAAATTAACTGAAAAACGGCAAACAAAAATACAAGGACGCTCTTTCTTTTTGATGAACGTCCTTGTTTTCTTGTTAGTCGAATCAGTACAAAATCGCACAAACGGTAGCCGGTATATATTTTGACAAAATCTGAGAAAACCTGTCCGTAACCAATAACCCAAGGGAGCATAACGAAAAAAGCGGACATTTCTGTCCGCCTAATTTCAATTCCTACTTCTTCCCACAGGATAAACCGTGTCTCTTGCTATTAACATCCAATTCACAATATCAAAAAAACATCCCAGCACGCTTTCACAAATATCCCTTCTTTCCGCAGACATATCATCCCATTTCTGCAAATATGCAATCGCCGCTTTCGCTTTCGCATACGCTTCCACTGCATCTTGGTTCTTGTATGATATTATTAGATTGTTTTCATAGATATCCTAATCACCATTCCGCAATTCGAAAAATCCTACTCCTACAACAAGCTTTTGTTTTATTCTATTTTTTTCTAAAAACTCCATCCCCATAACCATATCCATCTAAAGTGTGCTCCATACTCATGCTTTTTGCTAATGCATCTGCACTAATATAAAGCTGATTATCTATACACAAAAAGGCTGGAAATACCTCATCCTCAATCAATTTCCCATCTTGTGTATAAAGCTGTAAATCCGTTTTATTTGCAAAAACAGGTACAAAATTACGCACCGTATTTGCATTTTTCAACTCAATACTGACTTTTTAAAATAGAGCACCCCGATAAATCGAATCTACCTGTCTTTTGGTATGAAACACCCAATTCCTCTACATATATCTTTTCTGTCGAAATGACATCCTCTTCACCTCCATCCCAAATGGAAGCAACTCTCTGTTCATCATTATATTCTACTTTTCCAAAATGTTTTCCCAGTGCAGAAAATAAAACTAACGTCCGCCCATTTACATTAATTGCCGTCGGCAAGTCCTTGCTTTTTGTTTGAATCGTATCATCGAACATCGTTTTAATATCCGTTTTATATACATCAAACTCTTTTTTCCCCACAACTCGTCTCTGCGTCAACTTTTCTATTTCCTTTTTATCGAAAGATTTCATAGATTTTTCTTCTGGCTTTGTAATCTTTACTGTACGTGCATCTGAGTACTTGACAATGTAAATATAGCCAATAATAATGTGCAAAACATTTTTTTCATAAACACCTCTCTATTCACTTTTCATTTAGACATAAAACTAAATTTATTTATATGTTCTACTTCAGTTTATTTTAACCTAAGGTAAGAGCAGCCTTTCCACCAACAGAAGTAAATCTTAGCCATAAAGCAACATATTTTCAAACAAATCCTCATATGTTTCCTCTAATTTTCCAATTGTTTCAATATAAGAGCCGCTTCCCGTGCCGCTTTCTCCCAGCTTATAATAAATCTCTCCCGTTGCTTTATCCACAAGGAACAGACGCACACCTTTGATAACCCAAAAGCTTGCGGTTTCATCCACGCATTGCAGCTTCTGAAATTCTGTCTGCATTTCGCCCACATACGGTGTTAGCTTCTGATAGCTCTCGCTTTTCCGGAACATCAGATCATAAAGCTGCAATTTTTCCTTTACATTCTGCACTGCCGTTTCCTTTGTGATTTTCTGCGCGCGGTTATCCAGATTGATGCAGGGATTCCCCATCGGCATCACTTCCTGCATACCATAGGTTACAGTCGCACCAAGCTGTGTCGCAAAAGCGCGCACCGGAACATAAATCTCGTTTTCCACGCAGATTGTCTTGCCGGAAAGTGCCATATCCTTCACTTCTTCCCTTTGCAGACCCAGTGCATCGCACAACGCCCCAAGCTCCATGAAGGCACGTCCGTTTTCAATGATGATATGCTCTGCAGACAGACCGCCATTGATGATGAGAAATGTATGCTTTTCTCCCTCCGTCAGCACAGTCTCCTGCCCGGAATCCGCCGTAAATCTATATTTCCATTCTCCCTTGTCAAAATCACTGTTTTCCGTATCCACGCTGTTCCGATAGCAGGGTGTATGCACTTCCGCCGCCCATGCCTGCCCACAGAAAAGCTGTGAAAGCAGAAGTCCGCAAGCCAACATCCTTCTTAAATTCTTCATCGAAAAAACCCCTTTCCTTCAATTAGACACAAATCCGTTTTTTCTTTAATTATAAAGCAGAAAGCACAAAAAGGAAATATGTAAATAAAAATTGAAAAATACGCACGACATTCCTGCCATGCGTATCTCTCAGAATTTATGCTGCCATATTTTCCATGAAAATGCCGTAGCCCTTCGTCGGGTCGGTTGCCCTTACAAAATTGATACAATCACACGATTGCCCCTTTTGTACTCGTGAACGATGAACACTGTGTGCATTATGAACGATACGCACAGTGTGCAAGGTGTGTGCATAATCGAACGATAACTTTTGTGCGTACATCGGCAAGACTCCTTTCTCAGAATTTTATCAGTTTACGACAAATGATCCTTGTACCACTCGATTATCGCATCTCTGTCTGAATCAAAGAACTGTGTCGATACAAACAAATCCGTACCCTTAAACTGTATCGGTTTGGCACGATATCTCTTCTGGGCGGAATTCCCCATATTATCCGTTCTGCTATCAGCCAAGGCCGGATAATCAGTAGCGTTAAATAGTCCTTTCGTATAGCCCTTGGTTTTAAGCTTTTTTATTTCAGAATCTTTGATCATCGACCTCTTGATTAATTCCTCAATAAAATTGTAAAACAGCTTTGCTACAGGAATCATTCCATCTTCCCAAGTGTCTTCGTTATTTATGTCGAACGGAACCTCGGATAAAGAGAAACTAAAATCATCTGTTTCCACTCTCATTTTCACAAGAAGATCCTTGATAAAGGAAACTATGTTGTTCGCAGACAAATTCGTTTCATAGTATATTCCGCTGCTGTCGATTTGCTTTGCCTTACGAAGTTTTCTTTCATCATTTGAGATGTAAATTTTTGTGGCATTCACTATAGAATAGTCGCATGCCGCAAGTTCTGTTATTGTTTCTGCATCCAAGTCATATGCAATGGATATTGTCTTCGTAAGCAAATCCGCCCAGCTTGTAACCTTGGTATGCTCCCCAAGGAAGACAATTTCTGACGGTTTTGTGTTAGCAAAATCGAAATCACTATTTACTCCAAACGCCAATTCATCAGTATAAGAATGCATATCTACATATGTGAATTCACGCAGCAAAATATCAGAAAGCGTATCTGCTCTGTGAAGTATAGCAGCTTCATTCCATCTATCTGCCGACAGAACCTCTTTATTAAGAATGTTTGCTTTCGAATTATCTTTGATAATTTTTTTCTTCTCTGCAAACGGTTTTGTCCCCAATTCACTGTTGTGACCTGTTATCGTAAGATTACCGAGCGTATGCAAGTACGTTTCATATACACTGCTGTAATCCTCTCCGACTTCTTTCTTCCACGCAACGGCGTTTACCTTTTGCGGCAGAATATGCTCGATTGTCAAAGTACTTACATCAATATGCTCTCTCGTTGAGTTTTCAATCACCGACAAAAGATACTTGCATATATTCTTGGTATAGAGCGGTTTGTATATGAGTGCATCCTTAAATTCTTTATCGGTCGGCATACGGTCATTTGTTCTGATATCATTCAAAAATGCAACAAATTTTTCCAAGTAATTGTCATATCCATTGTCGATTACTCTGCCATAAAGAGACTTCATAAATTTGGCCATATTTTTGTTAATCTCGCAGGCATTCGTTCTTACAAAGTATGTGAGCAGATAGCTTAACACTTTGCACAGCGTATCTTCATCAATGTTATTTTCCTCAAAGTCATCAAAGATCTTAAACAACAACGGAAGAACAGTCGTTTGCTTAATGGTGTTAAATGCATTCAGGTATTTCATGATTTTAGGACTGTAGCAGTTATTTTCGCCAATAAAAGCCCCATAGTATTTTGATGTTCTTCGTAAACCTGTCAGAACATCCTCATGGCTGAGACCATTGCTTTAACAATGTTCCTTAAAAAGCCGATATGCATTCTTGCTGTTCACGGATTTTGTAATCTGTGAGTTCAAATAATTGATGACAAAGTCACCCAGATTGCGATAGCCAACATTTCTCTCCATTACCAACCAGTACTCTTCATACAACTCTTCTTGCTTGACATCGTCCATGAGCAGATAGTTGCGGATCAAATCAGCAAGGCTTAATTCAAGGCCTGTTGAGTTGATAGATTCAAATATTTTTTGTGGCTGATCGCCTTGTAGCTTGTCGAGTATGATCTCTACAATTTCCAATTTCTTTATGCCATTCAAGATATCAGCCAAATCGTATCCGTCCGCCAGTGATTTTTCAATCAGATTCTTAAAAATAACGTAGTTCTTATAGACGTTGGAATTCCTATCCATATCATCTATTTTGTCTTTGACCAGAAGAGTCAGCTGCTTATTGTCCGTCTTGACCGGCTTCAACTTTACCTTGTATTTTTCGTCACAATGGCGATTAAATATTACATCCGCAATCTCGCTCTCAACGCTGACAAGCACACCCTTCGATGCATCATACAATGCCTTAAGCAAAATGTATATTGTGGTTATGCGTTGTTGACCATCAATGATTAAAACCACATTTAATCCGCTGCCGCCGTTCTCATCATCTATGTAAACCACAGTACCCGTAAAATGCTGGCAATCCTTATCAAAGGCGTTCATAATATCTTGATATAACTTTTCACATTCAATATTCGACCAATCATAATTTCGCTGATAGACTGGAACCTTAAATACTCTTTTATTCTTTTCCAAGACATCTGAAAATAGCCACATTCTATTTGCTTTCATCACTTATCTCCTTATCTTACGGTTGATTTTCTCTTTTTACATATGTAAGTTCCACATCGTAACCAAGCTTTTCTAACATCTGCAGGAATGTGTTATTTACAATTCCGTCTTTCTTTTTTATCAGGCGATTTACATAGGACGGCGTGGTTCCAACTTCTTCGGCCAGTTTTGCCTGCGTGGTCGCAGCTTCTATACATTTCACCTTTACATCGACCTCTATATTATTCTTCAGCATTCTTCCACCTCGTCTGTTTTCCATTTGAAACATATTTCACTATAAGTGTAATTTATTATAACACAGAAATCGTTCTCTTTCAATTACCGTTCCGCATTGTTTACAGTCCGTTCGTACAGAAAAAACACCCAGGACATAAATCCTGAGTGTCGTATCTGCTTCATATCTTATTCTACTTTCATCTCAGTGCCGTCCTTGAACACCACTGTCACATCTTCCTTGCTCTTTACTACAATTTTCTCCACCAGACTGCCCCAAATGGCATCGTCAAACTCTGTAATAATGCCTGTCTGGTCTTTTAGGACTGTGATGAATCTGCCCATCTGTTCATACCTTGCTTCGTTGTCAGTAATTGCGGTGCTGACTTCATCGTACTGTGCTTTCAGCCGGTCATAGCGTTCAACCAAGGCATTATAGCGTTTATTGTAATCATCCTGGTCTTGTGCCACTCGTGCATTCTCCACTACTGCGTTCTGCGTAAGTTCTACCGTTACAGCGATTTCTCCCTGCAGGGCATCACGCTTGGTTTCCAGTTCAGAATTATCACAGAGCATCTTTCGTATCATTTCTGTGTTGGCAATGATCTCATCCTTTTCGGTAATCAGCCGGTTCATAGCCTTTATGAAATACTCCTTGATTTCATATTCCGTCAGGTGCGGAGCGGAACAGCCTGTCTTGTTTCGGAATTTATTATTGCACTGGTAGATAATGCGGCGGTACTTGTCGTTGGAATGCCACACTTTGGGACCATACCAGCCGCCGCATTCCGCACACTGCACCTTGGTGGAGAAAATACTGACTCCGCTGTAGCGTTCTTTTCCTTTGTTTCGCTTTGCAATTTCAGCCTGCACCAATTCAAAAATCTGCGGGTCAATGATTGCTTCATGATTATTTTCCACATAATACTGCGGCACTTCGCCTTCGTTGGTTTTCGTCTTCTTTGTCAGAAAATCCACTGTGTAGGATTTCTGCAGCAGAGCATCGCCCTTGTATTTTTCATTGGTAAGAATACTCCGCACCGTTGACTGATTCCATTTATCCTTGCCGCCGGGTGTCTTGATGCCGCGTTTGGTAAGTTCTCCGGCAATGGTATGCATGGTCATTCCGTCCAGGAACAGCTTATAAATCAGCTTTACCGTTTTGGCCTGCTCCGGCACCACTACAATCGTTCCGTCCGGTCCTTTCTCATATCCAAGGAAACGGCTGTAAGCAAAGCTGACCTTTCCGTCTGCAAAACGTTTCCTGTGTCCCCATGTGACATTCTCCGAAATGGAACGGCTTTCTTCCTGTGCAAGGGAACTCATGATTGTGAGCAGAAGTTCTCCTTTGCTGTCGAAGGTCCATATATTCTCCTTTTCAAAATAACACTCGATGTTATGTTCCTTCAATTTTCGGATGGTCGAGAGTGAATCCACCGTATTTCTTGCAAATCGGCTGACCGATTTTGTAATGATAAGGTCAATCTTTCCTGCCAGGGCATCGGCGATCATCTGGTTGAATCCATCGCGGTGTTTGGTGTTGGTGGCACTGATGCCTTCGTCAGAATATAATCCTGCAAACTCCCAGTCATCTCTGCCTTTAATATAATTTGTGTAATAATCCACCTGTGCTTCATAGCTGGTCTGCTGATCCTCATGGTCAGTACTGACGCGGGCATATCCCGCAACCCTGCGTTTTTTCTTACTGTCCACAGGCTTTGCGGTGAACTTATTGATAGTGGCAGGAATCGTGGTTACTTTTCTTTTCGCCATTTGTCTCCACGCTCCTTCCTAAGTTGCTTGACTCTTTTACTCATTTCCTGTCGTGCTTCCGGTGTCCAACGGCTTTTCGTTACCTGTCTCATATATTCCTTGTATTCTTCTGTGTGTGGAAAGCCTTTTTTCTTTTCTTCGTAGTTACGATTCTCTGTATGTCCATCCTGAAAATAAAATGTAACTGTACCTTCCTTTACAATGGCTTTCTCCATCACTGCATCCATCTGTTCTTCGGAAAACTCCTCGATACCAAGCACATCACACACCAGCTCCTGCATAGTCGAGTGCTTAATTCCTGTATTTCCGCAAGATTTGCAGCACCTCCAATACCGTTCCTTCGTGCCATCTGCATATGTCGTTCCCTGGCTGCGGTAATTTTCTCCGCAATTTCCGCACTTAATAAATCCCGTAAATTCGTTGTAAAAAGCTCGGTTGGGATTTTGGGCTTTATTTTTATGCCTTTCGCCCCATTCCTTTCTGCGCTCCTCTGTCCACCAGTCTGTTTTCGCCGTAGATGCCCATTTTCTCTGCTGAAGCGTTCCATCCTTAAAATGGAACTCAAGCGTATCCTCACCAAGGACGATGATCTGTTGGATTTTTTCTGTAAAGACCATTTCATCAAACACTTCAAGCCCTAATGCTTCAGTGCAAACGGCTTTCAGTTTCTTTTCCGGTATGCTTTTGGCACTGCAGAATTTTGCTCCTTTATCACTCTTGGTGCGGCAAATCCAAATGTAGTAAACTTCATTTGGATCTTTTCTTTGCCGCTTTCCGCTTCTGCGGTAATTCTTCCCACAGATAGGACACTTAATTTTGCTTGTAAAGCAGGATGTGTTGATACTCCAATTTGCAAACACTCCCAGTTCTCTTCGCCGTTGGCGTTCTGCCTGAACAGCTTTGTAAGTTTCCAGTGGAATAATCGCTTCATGCGTGTTTTCTACCCAATATTGCGGCATCTCTCCGCGATTGATTTTTGATTTGCCTGTGATAGGGTCTGAAACATATTCCTTCTGAAAAAGCAGGTTTCCAGTGTAAGTAACATTGCTCAGAATCTGTCTGATGGATGTATTGCCAAAATGCTGTCCCTTATAAGATTTAACACCCATCTGTTCCAGTTTCTTTTCGGTACTTTCTGCTGATAACCCGTTCAGGAAATCATCAAAAATCATTTTCACGATTTTGGCTTCTTCCGGCTCAACTACAAGACGATCGCCTTCCCAGCGGTATCCGTAGATTTGGAAGTGTCCATTCGGAATGCCCTGTTCGAAGCGTTTTCTCGTACCCCATTTCACATTTTCGGAGATGGAACGGCTTTCTTCCTGTGCAAAGGATGCCAGGATGGAAAGCATCAGCTCTCCGTCACTGCTCATGGAATTGATATTTTCCTTTTCAAATCTCACTTCCACGCCGATGTCTTTTAAATGTCTAACCGTTTCCAACAGGTCAACGGTATTTCTTGCAAAACGCTGTATGGATTTGGTGAGAATAATATCAATCTTTCCTGCTTCACAGTCGGCTATCATACGAAGGAACTCCGACCGCTTAGCGGTGCCGGTTCCACTGATGCCATCGTCCGCGTATACGCCTGCAAATTCCCATTCCGGCTTTTTCTGAATCAGTGCGTTGTAGTAACTGATCTGTGCAGAAAGGGAATGGTGCATCCTCTCGGATTCCATCGAAATTCGTGCATAGCCCGCAACCTTTTTCTTTGCCGCAACTGCTGGCATGGTCGGCTCTATTTTGCTTATTTTTCGCACAAAATCAACTCCTTTCGCTACTATATATCACTCTGAACGCCCGTTATAGCAAGTCAATGTCGGCAAATAATGTACCCAAAGTTGGCTGGTATTTTTCCTGCATTTTTGTATCAATTACAGCGTATTCTTTCTTCGATATCAGGCTGTTTCTCAGCATCTTTCTTGCTATGCTCATGGTAGTCTGATACAGCTTTTCTCTTGCCATCTGTTCTTTACTCATCACTGTCACCGCCAAATCTGTGAGCAATATAACAGCTGTGGGAGCAGTATTTTCTGCCGCTGACAGCCACAAAGTGTTTATGGCAGTTTGGACATTCCGTCTCCTTTGCTTTTTTATGCTGAACCAGTTCCCTGTGAGAATTCCACCACTTCATTCGGCATTGGTCTGAGCAGAACTTTTTCAGCTTTCTTTTGCTGTCCTGCGGCACTGCCACACCGCACTGCAGACAGAAATACTCTGTTTCTTCTGTCTGCTTCGGAATTTCTGTGATTTCAACCGGCTTTGTCAGATTATTCCTGCGGCAGTACGACTTTACCGTATTCTGTGAAATGCCAAGTTCCTGTGCTATTTTCAAATATCCGATGCCTTGTCTGCGAAAGGATAGAATCTGCTGTTTCTGTGATTCTGTCATGCTGTGACCTCCGTTCCGAGGGTGCATATAGTGTTGTCTGCCCTCTACAGGTGAAAGGACAAAAGGTCACTCTTTAAGAACCGAAAAGCAAAAAAATAATGCCCACCAAGGAATTAACTCCTCTATGGGCATTACTGCTGTGTGGTTATTCAGTTATCTGAGCAGTTCATTGATACGTTTCTGTACTGCAGAATAATCGTATCCTGCTACTATAAGTTTCTGCCTTCTCTCTGTTCCGTTGCCCCATTTGCCATGAATCACTTCACGAGCAATGGCATCTACAGATTTCTTTGCTGTGGCAGTCGGATAGATCTGCTTGCCGTTAGCATCAAATACAGCATAACCGTTGTTACTGTCAGCACATTTCTTTGCGTTATCCAGACTCTTGAACGCACCCTTCTGCGCCTTGGCATCTGCCCAGGACTTACGCACACGATAGAGTCCCGCTGCCGGAGCAGATGGTGTAACAGTGCTGCCACCAAGATTGGATGTGACCTTCGCCGCCAGATTGCCAAGCCTTGCATAGAGCCAGTTTCCGGGGCAGCTTTTATTGGCAAACCACCGATGCACCGTCAGCACCATTTCATCGGACTTCGGTGCGTAGTTCAGTGTTTTGTTTTTGTCCCCAAGCCACAGGAGCTTCGTCTTGCCGTTACGCCTACAGATGTCTGTGCAGAGCTTGACCAGCGAGTCATAAACAGCACTGTTCATTGCATATGGCTCGGACATATCACTGGCACACTCGATAGTAATGGCACGCTGGTCGTTGGCATTGGACGAAGAACACCAGCTGCGGTTCTTTTCCTCCACGCAAAGAGAGACTCTGCCGTCCTTGCCAATGCCGTAATTACAGCTTGCCTGCCTGGACGGACTGGTAAAGCATCCGCAGATGCTCTCGCAGGACAGCTGTCCCACCACGCAGTGCGGCGTGATGCGGTCGATGCTGTGTGTACGCTGTCCGGAATGATTCGGACTGAGTTTGGTATAGGATACCATAGAACTGTTTGTATAAGCCATTTTACTTATCCTCCTTTTCCGCTCTGTCATGAATCTGTTCCAACACCGTCTTTATCTTCTCCGGCACAGGCAGTCCCAAATGAGCGGCATTTTCCAAAAGGCTCACACCCTCATTGGAAATGTAGAAGAAAATCACTGCCGTTCTTAGCACACTTCCCGTTCCGATAACATCTGCATCAAGTATGTTTGCAATCCCAACCAACATAAAAATCAGCACCTTACGGCAGATGCCGCGAAATCCAACCTCACTGGAAAGAGTATGATCATTGACTGCACACATAACGCCTGTGATATAGTCCATTGCCGCAAAAGCAAGCAGTGTGTAAAGCAGACCGTCACATCCGCCTAAAAAATATCCAAGCCATCCTCCCAAAGCGGAGAATATCAGCTGAATTGCATTCCAAAAACCCTTCATTTTCATTCCCTCCAATAAAAAAAGACGGTCACTCCGTCCTATATCCGTTTAAGTCATATCCCCGTTCTTCAAGCAATGCCTTTACTGCCGAAAGCTGTGTTTTCGGCACAAGCTTTACGGCTTTATTCTTTTCATCACAGGTTCTTCTCTGATTGATTACCAGATGAAAATACATCTCTGTCATTTTTCATTTCCTCCCATCACGGTTTCATAAAAGTCAGCCAAAGACTCCATTAAAGTTAAATTGCTCTGCTCCTGCTGTTCATACATATCCGCCTGCATTTCCATAATGGCAAGCTCTGCATCATTTGGCTGATACACCGGTAGTTCTTCCTTTTTAACAGGAATGGTAAAGTATCCATTTTTAACTTCATGCTCTTTGCCGTTATAAAAATAGCTTTTGCAGTCTGCAAAAAGCAGATATTCGCCTTTCTCAAGGTCAAAGCGTTTCACTGCAAATTTTTCTTTTTCGATTGGCTCGGCAACAACTGCCGAACCGTAATGAATCCAGTCCGTCATTTCTTTAGCCTTGTACCAGATTTCCGTTTCATTTCTTACTTCAAACATCAAATCACCTTCCTTGATATGTAACGGTTACGGAATGAATGTAATAGCTTTTTGAACCCGAATAATACTCCACAAGCTGTACCTGTTCTCCCGCAGTGCAGTACATACTGAAGGTTTTGGATACTGTGGCAGATGTACTTGTCTGAATCATGCCGATACACGGCATAAGGTAAAACAGCGTACTGCCTCGGTCTGAAATATAATCACCCCAAGATACAGAGGATGAATCTGTTTTGCTTACATAGCTGGCACTGTTTACCGATGAGGCGTCATAAGACGCATTTTGGTCAATGGTTCTTCCGCCTACATAACTGTAGTTATTGCTTGTAGCATTATAACAGTAAGACGCTGTTGCGGTGATGATTTTTCTTACTTCAATATTTGCGGAATAGCTTTGTGCATTGGCTGTCACTGTAACTTTATAAACACCGCTTACGGGAGCAACAAACTTTGCGATACAGATATATCTGTCCGAATAGGTAGGTGTTGTAATTGAGCCTGTATAAACCGTTGTTCCCGTTCCCGTCTGGCTTGCCTGTCTTTGGGAAATAAGGTAACTAAGCTTTTGGCTGAGTATTCCCGTACTGCTGGCACTGTTGTTGGTAACGGTATAGGAGCGAATGTTGTCAAGGTATCCGGCTCTTGTTCCCGTCCAAGAGGAAAGCAAAGCATTCAGCTTGCTCATAACCGTTCCCGCTGTGGCACTTCCGCCTGTTGCATTGGCTGAGCCAATCAATGTGCTGATGATATAGCTTAACTTCTGACTCAATGTTCCGCCTGCATTTGCCGATGTGCTTGCGGAAGTATTTGAAATAACGGCATTCAGTTTGCCGTTTACCGTTCCGTCAGTCGCAGTTCCGCCTGTATCATTTTTCTTTCCGATTAGTTTTTTCAGTGTTGCAAATACTGTTACATCCAATTAACATTCCTCCTTTAGTTCTGGCTGACAACGCTTGTAATCACATCGTCTGTAATGGTTGTTTCCGTTGTGCTGTTTAAAAGCACATGACTGCCGTCAGCGTTCCATGCCTTTGTAACACAGCGGATAGCGGTATCTCCGATATTGGTAACTCTCTCCGCAATTTTCACTTCATTTAACACCATGGTTTCCGTAATGACCGTATCGGTGATGTTTGATGTAACCGCTGCACCAATACGATAGGCAATGTTGTCAAAGTCAAAGGTCTGTAATTGAGAAATATCATTCAGAACACCCTGATACCATTCATTGATACTGCTTTGCAGATGTGAAAACTCTTTCTGCTGATTGGCAAGCTGTGTATTGGTTTTATTCTCCTGTGCGGAAAACTGTGTATTCATTTTGCTTTGTACTTCATCACTGAACTGCTGATATGCCTTGCTGTATGCCGTAAAATAGTCGCTTGCCGTAAAGCCTGTCAAAGTGCAGTACACACCGACTCTTTCATCGGTAATGTTATACTGGGTAAGGCTTGTGGCACCGGAGGCAACATAGATTGTGGCAAGAGGAATTTCAAATCTGTCTGCCGTCTGCGTAAGGGAAGGAACAACAGGATTTGAACTTGGTGTTCCCTCCAAAACATACACACCGCACATTCTGTTTACAAAGTCTGCTCTTGCCACCACTCGGTCATATCTGCCGTAATGGACATCTCCTGCCGTAATCAAAATGTTTTCGTCCTCATCATTGGCATAAAATCTGCCGTTTATGAAAAACGCACCTGACGCAACGGTGATATACATATTTCCGTTTAGGGCTGTCACCTGCAGGTCTGTGGAGTCCGCACCGTAGACACCGTTTGAAAACAGCTTGCTGAAATACAGAGCAAACTGTTCACTGGTGTATGTTCTGTCATAGTTTCCCTCGCTGTCCACAACAGCGTCAAAAGGGAAATAGGTTATACTCATCAAAGCACCTCATTTCTTTGTAAAAATAGTTGGAATAGCGTCACCGTAGGTAATCTCCATTTCGTATGTCTTTTCGTAAAAATGTGTTACCTTTTCAATGGGCTTTGCCAATGAAAGACCGCTGTCCGTATCCGTCAAAAGCACTGTATCCCCAAGAAAGTAATCCTTGTTGTACTGATACTGCTCAGAGTTGAGAATGACAAACTCCGCACCTGTGTTTTTAGATTTCTCCTTTAATCCTTCCAATAAGTCCTCGACTGAACTGCCTTTCTCCACATACTCTCTGCGGAGAAGTCCTTCGGATTCCGTTTCACCGTATGCGGTGTAGCGTTCTTCCTCCGTTTCCGTTTGCTCGGTATAGAGATATGCCACATTTTTATAGTCCGAGGTTTCCTCATAAATATCCGTTTCGGAAATGTTGTTGAATTTGTCACCGAAAATTACGGTACTGCTCCTGTCGGAAACAGGAACACACTGAAAAACAAGCTTTTTCTGCTCAATATCGTAGTTTAGCTTAAAGCCTAACCCGCCAAGCTTGCTGATGAATTTCAAAATACTCAGACAGTCATTTGCCTCATAGATACGCTTTACTGTATTTTTTTGAAAAAGTCCAAGTCTTTTAAATGTGAAATTTGGGATTGTGCGTTTCTTGTCTGTTGGAGAAATAAAATTTTCCTGTATCAGACGGATACAGGCGTCCTCATAGGTTTCACCTACAGGTATCTCAAAGCCTTTGACACACCGCCACGAAAGAATGGACGTAATGTGCCTGCCTGTGATTTCGTATTTTCTCAAATCCTTGCTGTCGGTTTTATGCTTGTTTTCCGCCAAGTAAGCATTATTTCCCACCACAAGAATATCCTCCGTTACATTGATATTTCGGTAAACATCACCGTCTGTAAAGGACAGCTGAATATCTCCCACATCTCGGATACATTCCGAAAACTGAATACTGCTGTAGGACTGGAGTATGTCCTTCAATGTGAAATCAGAATAAACATCAACTCTCAAAAAATCACCTCCGTAAGAACTATTGCAATTTTGGCTACAACACCAACGGATTGTAGTTAAAGTAAACCTCCAGATTGGTTACATTTTCCTCCGCACCGTATTCAATCTCGTTTTCACCTACAAAAAACTTGAAAAAACTGCTTTTCGGTGCATTTAAAACAGAAAAATCCTTATTGCCGTTTTTATAGATAACAGGCTGTTGCTTTGTAAAATCAATGAGCAGTTCATCACCCTTATACATTTCAGCCGTAAAATACACGCCTTCACCTGTTTTTCGGTTGATGATATACGGATTTTTCACTGAACCGAAGGAGGATACAAACCGTACCGTCCAACCGCTGTCGGCATCTCCTGTGTTATTGATTTTCGTTACAAGCTGTGCCGCCTTTACTCCGAAAAGAGTATATGGTGTGAAATACTGCGGAAAGGCAAAGGACGGTTTCATGCTTGCAAGGTTATCGGTAATCGTCTGCTCCTTCCAATATGTGCCGTAGCAGATCAACTCCGTTTCCAGACTGCCTTTTCCGTTGGTATATGAAAATGTAGGTATGCTCTTGGGATAGCATGAAATAGACTTTGCGTATTCCCCGTCCGAATATTTCAGCAAGCCTTCACTTTTTGGATTGAACACACTTTTGATATGCTTTTCAAACAGACGGTAGTTGCTGTCAGCCTGAAACACCGCCTTTATGGTGATTTCCCTCGGCTCAAGGTCAAGGTTCTGCAAAGTTTCACTGTCCTGTCCGCTGTTTTTGTCGGTATAAAAAGAAGCATCCACATCTTCATTAAATGCCGTTGGTATCAGATTTGACAAAAATGAGATGCTTATGCTTTGGCTTGTTGCCGTATTGGTATAGGTCAATATTTCTGTGGCTTTCATTTCATCACACTCCCGTAAAGCCAAGCCTTCTGAAGGTTCTCTGCAGTTCTTTCTGCTCCTTTCGTGCAGTATTTTCCGAAGAATTGTAAAAGTTCTGTGTTACGGAAACATTGGTATCTCCGCTTTTGGTTGTTACATTGCTTTGATATGTCTTGTTCTCCTGTGCAGTCAGCACTCGTTCGCCCTTATGAAGAATTGCCTTGTAGCCGTCAAAGGGAACATAGTCCAGACCGCCTGCATGAGAGCCGTCTGCACCGTCATTCATTTCATCATTTGCCGACCGCCAGAAAGCAAGCTTATCCTTCAGCCAGTTGATTGTATCCGTCACCCAGTCCTTCAGACTTCTCCAGATTTCCTTCATGCCTTCCCATAAGTTTTGAAAAGCATTAACGCCTGCATTGTAAAATGAAGAACCCATATTTACCAAAGAGGTTACCAGTTCATTAAACTTGTTTACGGCATTTGTTTTGATTTCCATTACCTTCTGCAAAACCGCTGTTTTAATGGTATTCCAGACAGATACAAGCTTTGGATATAAAACATTTGTAATCAGATTTAAAATGCCGTCCTTCAAAACGGCAAACAGGCTTAAAATTCCGTCCTTTAGTATAGTAACGATATTTATAATGTCACTGCTGATGTTTTCCCAGTTTCCGCTGAGAATATCCGCAAAAAGCTGTGTTATTGAAATGATAAGATTTAACGCCGTTTCCGCAATGACCTTTACAGCGTCCCATACAAAGGAGAAGTTCGTCTGAATCTCCGTTAATACGGTACTTAAAATTTCCTTTATGCTGTTCCAGATGATTTGAATATTGTTCCGAAAATCCTCGTTGTTTTTATATAAATCCGCAATAATCAGTATCAAAGCCGTTACTGCGGCGGCTATGGCGGCGATTGGTGCAAGGGGCAAAGCAAGCCCTGCCGAAAAGGTGCTGACAGCAGTTGCCGCCGTACTAAGCATTGGTGCAAGAGAACCGATACTTGTCATCAGTGTACCAAGCATAACAAGCAAAGGTCCTGCGGCGGCTATAAGCGTACCAATAACAACGATTATGGTCTGTATTCCTGTCGGCAAAGAAGAAATCCATCCGCATAGTTTTTGTATTCCGCCTGTAACTGCGTCTATGGCTGGAGAGAAGGTATCCAAAATCACACCTCCAAGAATGATAAATGTGTTTTTTACATCATTTACGGCTTTGTTTATTTTAGAGCTGTTGGTCTGTAATTTTTCAAAAGCACCGTCTGTTGCCCCTGTGCTTTCACGCATTTGGGCAAGTGTGCCATTAAAGTCCTCGGCACTGTCACCCAAGAGAATTAAGCCTGCCTTGCCAGCCTCGGCACTGCTCCATAAATCACCGAAGGAAAGGTTCTGCTCATCTGCGGAGTCCTTCAAAACAGAAAGCACATCTGCAAGGCTATAACCATCCTCCATCAGTTCTGCAAAGCTTTTTCCTGTTTTTTCTTTCAAAATATCCGATACCGTTGTACCGCTTTTGCCTAACTCATTCAGCATGGAGTTCATGTAAGTAGTGCTTTCTGCTGTGGCAACACCGTTTTCCGTCATTTTGGCATAGCCGGCACAAAGCTGGTCTAACTGCACATGGTAGGCGTTGGCGGTAGGGATAACCTTGCCCATGGAGGAGGATAACTCCGCAACAGTGGTTTTGCCCAGGTTCTGTGTCTGAATCAGCATATCGGAAACATTGGTTACCTCCGATGCCTCCATGCCATAGGCATTTAAAATGGTGGTCAGTACGTCCAAAGCCGCACCGGCATCGGCAAAGCCTGCCTTTGCAAGTTTAGTGGAATTGGTTACGAAATTGACCGCATCTCCTGTTTTCTGACCGGCGGAAATGGCATTGTATACATTGTCTGCAATTTCATTGGCGGAAATGCCTGTCTGGGAGGACAACTCCAATATCTGAGAACGGAGAGAATCCAAAGGTACTTCCGTAGTATCGGCAATGGTGTTGACCTTTGCCATGGCGTCCTCAAAATTCACAGCCGATACAGCCGCCGCAGTACCGATTCCCGCAACAGCGGCAGATACAGGCATAACGGCTTTTCCTGCCGCTGTCAGCTTTCCGCCTGTTTCCTTCATTTTCTCACCAAAGGAATTGATTGTGACATTAGACCTTGCCACATCCTTTTCCAGCTCTCTCAGCTGATTTTCCGTTGTAATCAGTTCTCTGCGGAAAGCATCATATTTGCCTTGGTCGATTTCTCCGTTTCGGTACTGCTCCTCAACCTGTGATTGTGCGTCTTTTAAAGTCTGGAGTTTTTTCCTTGTTTCGTCTGCCTTTTCCGTAAGCAGTCTGTATTTTTGTGCCAAAAGCTCCGTATTGGACGGGTCAAGCTTTAATGCCTTCTGCACCTCGTTCAGCTGTTTTTGTGTTGTGCTGATAGAACGGTTGGCACTGCTCATGGCCTTGCTTAAATCCGTTGTGTCCGCACCGATTTTTACGGTAATGCCTTTGATGTCATTTGCCATAGGTTCACCTCCTTTGGGCATGAAAAAAGCACCTTAACCTGTTATGATTAAAGTGCTGTATAAAATGATTATTAAATTGTTTGGAAGTCAAACAAACTGGAATTGATTAGTCTTTTGGCATCGTGCATTTCCAAGCTATAAATGCAAGAATACCGCAGACCACAGCAACTCCAATGCAAACTGTTCGTGCAATGTTGCTCAAATCCAAGAAACCACTTCCTGTACCTGTAATTGCACAGGCAATTGCTAAAATGGTTATGAGAACAAAAACAATACTAACAATCCTCAAAATGGTATTTTTCAAGCCATCACACTCCTTCGTCAAATCCCGATCTATCGTTCTTATATTTATTAATAATACCCTTATAGCATATACATTTCAACAATAACTTTCACCCAAACACTTCCTTCAATCTTTTTATATCCGGCTTGGTCTGCGTCATCAGATAAGCGTTTTTCAGATACCTTCGTCCTTTTTCCGTCTGCTCACAGTTGAATATAAAGGAATCTCTGCGGTACATCAGCCATTCATCGAGGGAAAGTGCTTTTACCTTTGTAATGGGCATATTACAGTAATCCGCAATCATTTTGTTGCTGTAGCTGTAAATCTCCCAGTGAAATGCCCCGTTATCTTCTATGGGATAATAGGGCAGCATTAGTTTGGGTCTTTCTGAACAGAAAGCACAAAGTCCATATATTCATTGGCGATGAAGTCTTGGATTTCCTCCACATCATAGCTTAAAACATCATTTCGGCTGATTTTAAAGCCGTTTTTATTCTGGTTCAAAAGCTGCTGAAATACGGAATAAATACTTTTCACTGCCTCCGATTCATCAGCCGACTGCATTTCGGAAACAGCCTCAAGCACATATCCGTTTGGCGGAAGGAGAACAATCACCTTTCCGTTTTTCAGCTTTACAGGCAGTGTTTTCTGCTTTGGTTTTGTAAAATCATACATAGCAATTCTCCTTTACTCCGCTGTTACTTCTGCACCGACACCCCAGTTGATTAAAAGCTTATGACCTTTGCTGTCAAGCTTTTCAGTTGCCTTAAAATCAAGGTCACAGACAGTCATGCTGTCCTTCTTTCTCTCAAGAGTAAAGCCGCCTTCCAACTGACCGATAATCATGGCAGACATACTTTCATCTGCAGCAGCGAATACAACTGCGTAGTATTTATCCTTAAAGTTTTTAATGCCGCCAATATAAATATTAGAACTGCTGTCGGTACTGTCTGTGGAAATTTCCGAGTTGGGTGCCATAATGCCGAAGGTATCCGGCATAAATGTACCGATACTGCCTTTGATGCCAATGTCCTCACCGGATAAAATCTTTCTTGTGATTTCCTCCATATCGTCCTTATAGGTATCAATGGTAGGCGTATAATAAATAGATGCACCGCCGGAAAGATAGCCTTTTCGGTTGTCTTCTACGGCAATCTCAGATATTTTCGGAATGGCACTGCCTTTTTCATACTCCTTGATATACATATATCCGGAGCCGATGGCAATGTCCTCCGTCTGCTTTTGTGCTGTTTCTGGAATTTTCATTTTTTCACGCTCCAATCTTTTTATAAGTGCTGATGTTGTAGTAGGTTACAAATATATTTGATTCCGCAAGCCATACGGTTTCCGAAGAAAAAGAAATGCCCACCGTATTCAACAGACATTCAAGTTTCTGTTCAGATTTTATATCTTTCTTTTCCGTATAAAGTTCTATGTTGTAATCATAGCGGTACAGGTTATTTTTATTGTCACAGCCTTCCGCTTTTTTATTGCCGAGAAAACAAATAAAAGGCGTTTTTTGATTATCAGGAAAATGACTATAGGCAACGGGAAGTCCTGTTTTACCCAAAAAGGCTTTCATTTCTTTTTCATCCATTTTGCAGAACCTCCTTAATTCGCCGTTCCACGGTTTCCTTTGCTTTTTCCTCATTTGGCTTAATATGGGGATAGGCAGGCGTTCTTCCGCCTTTGGTATGCACCTGTTTTTGTTTTCCCTTTGTTGTGCCGACAAAATTCTGATGTCCTTTTTCCAGAAGGTGTGTCAAGTATCCTTGCGTGTTATAAACCTCATACTGAACATAGCCGTTTCTTTGTGTTTTCTTTGCCTTCCAACTGCGAGAGTATTTTTTATTTCCTGTTCGCTTGCCTTTAGGGCTGTCTCTTTTCAGATTTTCTTTGAGAATGCTGCTTTCTTCCTTGCAGACCTCGGCTATTTTCTCGGATGCCTCCTCGGTGTACTGCCTAATACAGTTTAAAATCTCATTGGTCATTTCCTGTAGCGATACCATAACAGTCCTCCGATTCTGCTTTTATTTTTACTGTTTTGCCGTCATAATCTGCAAAGTCAACTTGAATTATGTTGTAGGGCTTTCCTTGGAATACAATGCGGTAATCCACAGCGGACAGTTCCGAAAGCTTTTTGCAAAAACGAACAGCAAAGTATACGGAGTGCTGTTCCTCCGTATCACCTTTCTGCCGTTCCTTTCCGCTTGTAGTTTTAACAGATGCAAAACAGGAATAAAACTCCTGCCAGTGCCGAAGTACATTTCCAATCTCATCTGTTTGCGTATTTCCTTTTTGAATTAAAATCCGCTGATTTAGTTTTGAAATATCCATCAGAAGCCTTCCTTTCTGATACCGAAAAGCAGAGAACGCAGAGAAAGTGTCAAGGCTTTATAGTCGGCGTTTTCTCTGTGTTCATACAGATATGCCACTGCGTACATGACGGCAATCTTGGAAGAAGAAATCTCACAAAGTTCATTTACCGATAACCTGGCAATATCTGCACAGAGGTTTTGCCCTGTTGTTATGAAGTTTTCAATCAAAGCGTCATCATCATCAAAATCTACCCGCAGATATTTTTTCATTTCTTCCAAAGCTACAAGCATTTATTTCACCACCGTCAGTCTGCTTTCAATCTTAAAATCTGTACTGCCTCGGGCAAAATAAGCTTTCCGTCTACACGTTCCTTTGCCACATAGCCAATCATGCCGTTTCCTGCAAAAAGTTCGGTAAGCTGTTTAAAGGAACGTGTGCCGCGGTCACCGATGTTATAGTAGCTGTAATCACCGAAAGCAATGGCATCCTCCGGTGCGTATGCGGAAGTATAAACATCATAGCCTAAAATTTTATCAGGCTCTCCTGCCTGATAGGAAGGCTGCCACATATAAGCACCGTTGTTGTCCTTCAATTTTCGGATTACGGCTAAGTTTTTGTCGTTGACAATAAAGGACGCATTTTTGCGGTACGGACGCTTTAAGGCATAAATTAAGTTCAAAATATCATCTGCTTTCAATGCTCCGGTCAATGTTTCCGCTGTTGTGCCGCCGCCTGTTTTTGCAAAAAGTCCCAAAGGCTGACCGATACCCGTACCATTGAGAAAAGCGTCCTCCTCGGCATTGGCAAGTGCCTTGCCGAACTGGTCAATGATGTAGGTCTCAAGACCAAAGGCGTTATCGTAGAGCAATTCCTCCGTTACCTTGATGGCAACATGAAGTTTATGGGCATCCAATAAAATCTGGCTGAATGTGGCATCACCGAAGGTTAATGCACCGCCTTCTTCAATCCATGCTGCGGCAGGCTTTGTTGCCGCAATATTGATTTTGTGTTCGCCCGATGTGGTGATGACACGTCCAAGCTTTCTCATGATGTTTTCTTCTTCCAAGGTATCAATCAGACGGCTGTCATACTCCTCCGGAACAAGATAACCACCGTCAGCGTCCACGCCTTCCTGCAAAATGTCGGATACTTGACGGAAGTTGGTGCGAAGTGCCGTAAGCATACCGGTTTTGTACTCATCAGACGCACGACCTGGTTTCTTCTTTTCTTTTCCGTCTGCTGTCATAGGCTTTGCGACAATAGGTGTATTCACAGGCTTATTCATTTCCTTTTCCATTGCCTCCATCTGCTCCATACGTTCAATCTCGGCACTGTAGTCCTTGATTTTCTTTTCCATCTCGGCATAGGCTTTTGCGTACTCCGCAGAGAGCAGACCGTCCTTGTCACGTCTGCTCTCCACAAATGCCTTTGCACCTTCCCATGCTTTATTTCTGAGTTCTCTCAATTCTAAAATCGTCATACTGCTTACCTCCAGTTTTTGATTAAATTCAAGCGTTCCATAAGGGAATCTGCCGTTGTTTTCGGTTTCTGCTCGATTCTGCACTTGGCAGCAATCTTATCCATGAGATGATTAGTGACAGCCATGCGGGAATACACATTGCTGACCTGCGGCACTTCGATATCCTCGGTATCCGCAGAGCGTTTCATAATCTCATCAGCAAATCCCAGTTCCACAGCCATGTTGGCATTCATCCATGTTTCTGCATCCATAAGATGCGAGAGCTTTGCCCGGCTCATGCCCGTTTTGATTTCATAAGCGTTGATAATGGACTCCTTCACCTCATCCAACATAGAAATAGCCTTCTGCATCTCCGAAGAGTCACCGAAGGCTATTGTTGCCGGATTATGAATCATAAGCATTGATACGGGAGATACCATAACCTTGGTGCCTGCCATTGCAATAACGCTTGCGGCACTGGCGGCTATGCCGTCAATCTTGACAGTCACATTGCCCTTGTAGTCCATAAGCATGTTGTAAATCTGTGCCGCCGCAACGCAGTCACCGCCGGGTGAATTGATCCAAACGATAATATCACCGCTGCAGCTGTTCAGTTCATCCTTAAAAAGCTGTGGTGTTACATCATCATCAAACCAACTCTCTTCTGCGATTGTGCCGTTCAGAAACAGTGTTCGTTCCATTGTTTCCGTCTGTGTTTCCCGATTCGTCACTGTCCTGTTCTTCCAGTTCCAGAACTTCTTCATTTTCTTCCTGCACCTTCTTTCCAA
>OGXX01000254.1_pt1 | contig 58522 bp, 74 predicted proteins | sample 1576301 | NCBI WGS metagenome assembly OGXX01 (sample SAMEA3541469, study PRJEB24748) | human gut metagenome | biome: human gut; feature: human-associated habitat; material: faeces | place: China | collected 2012
ATTTGACAATGAATTTTTTCTAATTTTTATAAGATTTTAAAAACTATTCCTAACCATGATTTATAAATAAAATAAAAAATCAGAATATTAAAAGAAAAATTAGCTAATATATTTAATTAGGTCATATTTAGTAAAATATTATATAATTAAAATTCATATAATATTATTACTTGTTATTTAATCGAGGTTTGTTATGAAAAAATCAAGACTTAATTTATTTAGATCCACTTCAATGTTAATTTCTATTGTTGGAGTTATAATGATTGTTTCAACAATTATAGTAGTTGGATATATTGGTTTTAGTATGGTTTCTTCAGGTCTTACAAATGATATTTCCTCTGGAAATCAATATGATGATTTAGCTCTATTAGAGAGCCAATTTAACAATCTATCACTAAAATTTGATGATATTAAGTCCAAATATTATTCTGATAAAGATGCAGCATCTATGGATCAGTATAATACTGCTAAATTAGAATTAACTCGTACTCAAACAGCTATTGATAATGTTAAAAGTGCTTTGGATTCAGGAAAACCGTCTAATGAAGTAGATAGCAGACTTGATTTTGCACAAAAACAGTTGCAAAAAGCTACTGAAGCTTATGAATCCCTTTAATCACTTTTTTTATTTTTTTTAAAACCTAAACCAACAACATACATTTCAGAACTTTTTTTACGTGAGGATGGTGGCTTTGTAGTTTTCACTTGTCTAAATTTCTTTTTAAGATCAACTAACATCTGTTTATATTCAGGGCCTTGGAAAACTTTCATTACAAGATTTCCTTTCTCTTCAAGGATATTGTCGGCTATTTCAATAACTACATTTATCAAATCTAATGAGCGTAATTGATCAAGGTTTTTAATACCGCATAATTTTGGTGAAGCATCAGAGATTAATACTTTTGTTTTTCCACCTATAATTTCTATTATTTGACTTTGTATTTCCTCTGTTGTAAAGTCTCCTCGTATTCCATGGAAATTCTCTTCTTTAAATGGTTTTATTCTATTTAAATCTACTCCAACAACAATTCCTTCTTCTCCAACTTTTTCTAAAGCTACTTGAGACCATCCTCCAGGAGCCGCCCCTAAATCTACTACTGTACTACTTTCTTTTATTAATTTGAACTTTTTATCTAATTGTTTTAGTTTATATGATGCTCTGGAACGGTAATCTTCAGATTTAGCTTTTTTATAGTATGGGTCGTTTTTTCGTTCGTGTTGCCAACTTTCTGACATCTTTTATTCTCCTTAATGTTTAAATCTTGTAATGTCTAGGGAAGAGCAAACAGGGCTTCCTACTTTTACTAGTTCTACATCAACGTTTTTATCATCATCAATTTCAAGCAACATTATTGTTCTATCAGCTAATCTTGGAACCATTGGACTTCCAGGGTTTAATAATAGTGTTCCGTCTATTTGTTCTATTTTTGGTTGATGAGAATGTCCTGTAACGAGAATATCTACATCTAATTGCTTTGCTAAGTATAATAATTGCTGTGTGTCTGCTCTTGGATAAACTTCACCATGGTTTAGGCCTATTTTCATTCCATTAGCTTCAACTATTTCTGTTTTTGGCAAATCTAGTCCAACCATTCTGTCAGTATTGCCTTGAATAGCTATTACTGGCGCAAATTCGCTTAACTTATCTAATACTTCCTGTGAGGTAACGTCTCCTGCATGAAGTATCATATCTACATTTTCAAATGATTCAAAAACTTTATCTGGAAGGTTTTTACCTCTATCTGGAATATGGGTGTCGGATATTAATCCTATTAACATTTTTAACCTCTTTTAAATTTTAATTCCTTTTTCTTGATTTCAATACATAAATATTATATTAGGTTAAATTTAAAAATATTACTATCTATTTAAATGGATGGTTATTATGGGAAATATAAAAAAAGAGGATATCATTGAGATATTAGATGGTTATGATAAAGAGGATATAACAATAGCTACTCTTGGAAGCCATACTTCTTTACATATTTTAAAAGGAGCAAAAGATGAAGGTTTTAGAACTGCTATTGTATGTGAAAGAGGTAGGGAAGTTCCATATCAACGTTTTGGAGTTGCTGATGAATATATCATTGTTGATGAATTTAAAGACATCGTAAATGAAGATGTTCAGGAACAGTTAAGGGCCATGAATGCAATTGTAGTTCCACATGGTTCTTTTGTTGCTTATGCAGGTCTTGAAAATGTTGAAGATAAATTCAATGTTCCTATGTTTGGAAATAGGGATATTCTAAGATGGGAAGCAGAAAGAGATAAAGAAAGAGAATTGCTTGTTGAAGGGAATGTAAGAATTCCATTAAAATACGATAATCCTGAAGAAATTGACAGACCTGTAATGGTTAAATTCCCAGGTGCTAGAGGTGGAAGAGGTTACTTTGTTGCTTCTTCTACTGAGGAGTTTAATGACAAGATTGAAGCAATGAAAGAAAGAGGATGGCTTGATGATGAAGATGCAGCTCAAGCACATATTGAAGAATATGTCTCAGGTTGTAATTACTGTATTCACTATTTTTACTCTGCATTAGATGATAAGGTTGAAGTAATGGGTATGGATACAAGATATGAATCTAGTATTGATGGTTTTGTAAGGATGCCTGCAAAAGATCAGTTAGATATTCCATTAACTCCTTCTTATGTTGTTACTGGTAATCATCCAGCGGTTATTCGTGAATCTTTACTTCCACAGGTATTTGATATGGGCGATAAGTTAACTGAAAGTGCTAAAAAATTAGTTGCTCCAGGTTTAAATGGCCCATTTTGTATGCAAACTTTAGTTAACGATAATTTAGAAGTAATCTGTTTTGAAATTAGTGCAAGAACTGATGGTGGAACAAATACATTTATGGACAGTTCTCCTTATAGCTTCCTTACTTATGGTAAACCAATGAGTATGGGTAGAAGAATTGCACTTGAAATTAAAAATGGAATAGAAAGAGATGAATTGGAAAAAATAATTACATAGAATTATTTTTTCTTACTTTTTTTACTTTTTTTCTTTAAATCAGCTTCTCTCATTTTTAGAGCTTCTTGCCTCTCTTTTTTAACATAAGCGCCTACAAATCCTGTAACGGCTCCAATTATTAAGCAAGTTATTAATATGAATATTATGTTTTGAGGGCTGTATACCATCGGACCTAATCCTCCTTGCATTGTAACACCAAATAAAGGTAATGATCCAATAGCTCCTAAAATTCCTCCCCAAAGTAAGTTTTTAGCTTCATATCCAACATATAATAACCCAATTGCTGAAATAGGTATAAGGAACCATAACTCTGGACTAGCTCCAATCATAGCTAGCACTGCACAGAATGCAGAACCAAATATTAAAGATTTCCAATCTATTTCACCTCTAGATATTTTCAACTGACTTCTTAAATTTAAATCCTTTAAACTCATTTTTTATCACATTTAATTTCTTCTTGAAGATATTGCTCCTCCAAAAGCACCGGCTATTCCCATAACAATGATGTAATAAATAATATGGCCAATAACATTTATTAAACTTGAAACTCCAGAGATTGTAAATCCTACAAGGCCACCAAATCCACCAAATAAGAGACCTCCTCCGAAAGTGGCTATTATTATGAAAATTATTGCAGCAACTATATTTCCAAATGCTCCAGATAGTGCAGCATTCCATAATCCGCCCAATGCTCCATCATGAGCCATCACTCCAACTAAAAACCCTACTATTAATAGACCAGGCAATTCATATAAACCAAAAAATGTTTTTACTATTACTGCAAGGATAAATCCTATAAAGACTACGCCCCATTTTGCCATTTTTTCACCTACTTTTTAATTTATTTTCTTTGTATTTATTATTAGACCTTTCCTTATAGATAAACTTTTATAAATAAATGTTCCTATATTTAAGAAAAGGTGATGAAAATGTGTACTGGATTAAGCTTAAATAATTATTTTGGCCGTAACTTTGATTACGAAATTTCCTACAATGAACAAGTTGCAATAAGCCCTAGAAACTATGAATTTCAATTTAAAAACATTGACAGCATTAAGACACACAATGCAATAATTGGTATAGCGGTTGGTGGAATGGATTATCCTCTATATTATGATGCATATAATGAGAAGGGTCTTGGAATGGCTGGTCTAAACTTCCCTGATTATGCAGAATACAGTTCAGAAATTGTGGATGGTAAAGTCAACCTTGCCGAATTTGAACTGATTCCTTATGTATTATCTAATGCAGAAAATGTCAGTGAAGCTAAAAAGCTATTTGACAACATCAATATTACTGATCAAAGCTTCAGCAAAGAGTTTCCAATATCTTCTCTCCACTGGATGGTGGCAGATAAGTCAGGAGCTAGTTTTACAGTAGAATCAACAGCTGATGGTATAAAAATAACTGATAATCCTGTTGGGGTTCTTACCAATAGTCCTACTTTTGATTTGCAGATATTCAACTTGAAAAATTACATTAAGCTATCTAACAAAAATCCTGAAGATACATTCTTGGATTGCGGAGAGTACAGTAGAGGAATGGGTGGAATGGGACTTCCTGGTGACTTCTCATCAATGTCCAGATTTGTTAAGACAGTATTTGTTAAAAATTATTCAAAAGGATTTATTTCTTTAAGTCAATTCTTCCATATTCTTAACTCAGTAGCCCAACCGAGAGGATCTACTGAAGTGGAAGAAGGCAAATACGAATACACTATCTACAGTTCATGTATGGATTTCGATAAAAAAATATTCCATTACAAAACATATGATGAGATTTCAATTAACAGCGTTGACTTTAATAATTATATAAGTTCAGATAAAGATAATATTATTTACATCCAATTTGAATAGGTGGTAATATGAAATCTTTCGATGAAGTTGTTAATACTCGTAGGAGTATTAGGGAATACTCTGATAAAGAAGTTGAAGAAGAAAAAATTACTAAGGTTATTAAATCAGGTATGCAAGCTCCTGGAAGTAGGTTAGGTGCTGAACCATGGGAATTTTTAGTAATTAGAAACAAAGAAGTTCTAGGAAAGATAGGTGAAATTAAACCTCGTGTTGCTGGCTGTAATGTAGCTATTGTTTTGATAGCTAATACTGAAAGAGCATTTTACAAGGACATGTGGCAACAGGATTTAAGTGCAGCATGTGAAAACATGTTACTTGAGGCATGTAATCTTGATTTAGGCGGTCTTTGGAATGGTGTAGCTCCTGATGTTGAAAGAATGGATAAAATAGCTAAGATAGTTGACCTTCCAGACGATCTTAAGGTATTCAGCATTGTAACTTTAGGATATCCTGGAGAAGGACAAGAAAACAAGTTTATGGATAAATTTGACTCTTCAAGGATTCACTATGAGGAATACTAATATTTCTCATATTTTTTTAGATTATTGAATTATCTTTGAGCAAATCTTTTCATTGAATATAATAGATTATATATTTAGCTCATTTTCTAATTTTTGTTTAATAGTGCATCTTATTTGGTATTTAATCTTTATTCATTGTTCTACTAATCAACTTATCATAAGATTATTTAGGGGTCTCTTGTTATTAAGACAATTTAAAGTTTGATTCTAAATGTGATTAAGTAATATTTATTTAGTTGTAAATGTAATAGTTATTATAAAACTCATAATAGTTACTAACTTGTAATGGTATAAGTAATCTTTTAAAAAATATTTTATTAAATAAAATAGTTATTGCCCATACTTTAATTTAATTCAAGATTAATATCTATCTAATTAACAATATCTTTAATTTTTAATAAAATAGGATAATATCTAGCTATTACATTGTTAATAAAGCTAAAAAGAGTTTTAGATATTCGATAGAAAATGGTGATATTAATGGATATTTCTTATATAATTTTGATAATTGTTATTGCAGTAATTCTTATTATATTATTTTATATTGTTTATATCTACAATAAACTTATAACTGCTAGAAATAAAGTCGAAAACTCATGGTCTCAAATCGATGTTCAATTAACTAGGCGTGCTGATTTAATTCCCAATCTTATAGAAACTGTGAAAGGTTATACTTCACATGAATCCTCAACTTTTGAAAATATTACCAAAGCTAGATCAAGTCTTTTGAATGCAGATACAGTATCTGAAAAAGCCAAAGCAAATGATGCATTAACCAAGGGGCTTAAATCTTTATTTGCCGTAGCTGAATCATATCCTGAATTAAAAGCAAATGAAAATTTCATTTCTCTTCAAGAGGAATTGGCAAACACTGAAAATAAGATTTCATATACAAGGCAATTTTACAATGACACTGTTTTAATGTATAATAATTTGTGCCAAATGTTTCCAAGTAATTTAATGGCAAAGATGTTTGATTTCAATGAAAAAGATTACTTTAAATCTTCTACAGAATCTAGGGAGGTTCCAAAAGTAGAATTTTAATCTTTTTTTGTTTTTAAGGATATTAGGTGTTTTTAATGAACAATAAAATTCTTTCTATTTTTCTAATTTTCATCTTTTTATTATCTACAATTTCTGCCGCCTTTGCTGACGATAAAAGTTATGATATTAGTTCGGCAGATATTTTTGTTGATGTAAAAGATAATGGACTTTTAGTTGTTAATGAGTCCTATGTTTATGATTTTACAGGACAGTTTAATGGAGTTTATAGGGAAATTCCTTTAAAGGATGGTGAATCAATTGAAAACTTGTCTGTTCATGCAGATGGTGCTTACACAAAACTTGAGCAGACCAATGAAGACGGATTATTAAAAATTAAGGTCTATTTATATGCTGATGAAGGATTATCAGAGCCAATATCTGATAAGTCAGTTAAGATATATTATAATTATGATTTCGTAAATGTTACAAAAGTGTATAATGACGTTGGAGAGCTTCAATTTAAGGTCTTGGGGGATGATTGGGATCAAGACATTCATAATTTCAATGCAAAAATCCAATTCCCTGGCGATGGAAAACTTGAGTATTGGATTAATCCCGCATCTATCTCAGTTAATCAAAGCTGGGATAAAAACGTCTTAAGTATTTCTACTGATTCTATATCTTCAGATGAATATATTGAAGTTAGGGCAATTATTCCTCTTGCTGATTTCTCAAATCCAATTTATGCGAGACATATAAATGAAAATGGCTACGATAAAATATTGGAAATACAAGAGAATTATCAGAATGAAGTAAATTTTGAAAATACTGTTGATTTTGTTGTACCTATATTATTAATACTGACTTTAATTTATCCTGTTGCCGTTTATATGAAATATGGTCGTGAACCTAAAGTTAAAAACGATTTGGAATATATGCATGAGCCTCCTAGTGAGGAAAATCCTGTATTTGTTGATGCAATGTTTTCTACAAAATCTGATGTAGGCAAATCAACAAATAACGGAATTCAAGCAGCTATTATGCAAATGATTGATGATGGCCAAATCAAATTAGTAGATAAGAATGTTGAGAAAAAAACTTTAAAACTAATTCTTCCAACCAATATCCAGGCACTGAATCATTATGAACGGGATATTGTCAATTTACTTAAACCATTTGAAGAGGATGGAGTAGTTGATTTAAAGAATATTGACAATATGTTAGGAACTTCATTTGAGAAAAAAGAATTCAGTAGAAAGAAAGAGCAAATTAAAAAAGATTATTATAAAGAGGATATCGAACCTATTTTCGAAAATTATTTCATTGATAAAGGATCTATGCGATTAAAGTTCTATTCAATATTTTTAATTATTGCTTCAGTATTCTATTTGTCATATCTATTGCTCTCCAATCTCAATATCAACATTATCTATTACATAATTTCAGTAATGCTGATTATAATATCTGTGGTTATATTTATGTTGCCAAATAGGATTGGTGGTAGGTGGACAGAAAAAGGAATTGAAGAATTCAATGAATGGAAAGCCTTTGAAAGGTTTTTGAATGATTTTTCATTAATCAAAGAACATCCTCCAGAATCAATAGCCATTTGGAATAAATATTTAGTTTATGCAACTGCATTCGGTAATGCCGATGCAGTTAAAGAGGCTATGGGAATGCTTAATGTTACAGATTTTGATGAAGATGAGTTATACTACTATTTAGCACTTGAAGGACCAATATTTATGAATAATGCTTTTAATGTTGCAGATGCAAGTAATGAATCATCTGGAGCTGGAAGTGTCGGTGGTGGATCTGGTGGTGGAGGTGGTGGAGCCTTCTAACCACTTTTCTTTTTTTAATAAAACTCCTCATCCATTTTTGATTTTATCTTTTCAAGAATGGCTAGATGCATTCTTTTTGTAAATTCCGCTTTGTCATTCTGGTTCAAGACATCCAAATACCCTTGTGATACTAGATTAAATGCAAACGGGCTTGGAATTACTGTGTTTATTACTTTTATTTCCATTTCGCCACTGTTAATCCAGCTTATAACTTTAAGTGCATTTTCAACATCCATATAATCTTCTAATGCTTCCCTTCGAGCTTCATTAAGAATCGGAAAATTGTTGTCCATTTCCTGAACATATTTAAGCAGTATCTTTCCTCTTACCTGCTGGCGGCCTGCTGACTTTTTTTCTCCTTTGTAGTTTCTAAGCGTCATTAAAGAACGACCTGCACAGTGCCTGAATCTGCTTGCAAGTGTTTCTGTCTTGTTCAATGCCTGTGTAAGTATATTCCTGAAGTTTTCCGGAGTAAGTTCTTTAAATGATTCCAATCCTCCAATTTTGCCGTCTGAACTTAGGTAAAACCCATTATCTGAAATTGAAATGGTTACATTGACATTGAATCTTCTTGCAACCAGATAAGCAGTTGCTCTTGAAAGAGCATCATTTACCTTTCTTCCAAAGAGGCTGTGGAATATTACGAATTTTTTACCTCCAAATCCAGTGTAATATTCAATTACCATTTTCCTGTTACTTGGTATTTGGGCATATTTGTACTGTTCTAGGAAGTATTCGTAAATAGAATTGGCAGCAAAATCATCTACATATAGATAGTCATATATAAATTCCATAATCTCTTCTTTACTTCTATTGTACATGAATTTAGAGTTCATGAAATCTCTAAATCTCTGAATGTCTAGAGCCAAATCAAAGGATAATGGAAGTTGCTGACTAAACCATGATGGTATGGTAGGAGGTCCCACTGATGGTGTAACATTAATGGTCATTCCTTTTCCATAGTTGAAACGGTACGTATTTCCTCCAAGAACAAATGTATCTCCCTTTTTAAGCCTTTCCATGAAATCTTCTTCGATTGTACCAATAACGTCTCCATTGCATTTTACTGCAACACCTGAACTATCTGGAATTGTTCCAATATTTGTTGAATAAAGCATTCTAGCTAGTTTTCCACGTTTTCCAAACTGATTTTCCTTATAGTCCACCCAGATTTTAGCATAAACATATCTCTCTTCAAGTTCAACATATTCTCCAGCAAGATAACTTAAGACGTCTTCATATTCCTCTCTGCTTAAGTCCTTATAGCAGTAGCTTTTTCTGATAACATCATAGGCATAGTCGATATCCCATTTGTTTTCAATGCTCATTCCGTATATATGCTGTGCCAATACATCAAGACAGTTTGTAGGAATTTTGATCTTATCAATTTTCCCTTCTTTTGCATTTTTTAAAAGAACAGAACATTCGACAAGGTCATCACGATCAGTTACAATGATTTTTCCTTTTGATTTTTCATGGATTTTATGTCCGCTTCTTCCAATCCTTTGTAGAGCTCTAGCTACTGATTTGGGGGAGTTAATAAGAATCACCATATCAATGTAACCAATATCAATTCCAAGTTCAAGTGATGTTGAGCTTATTACACATTTAAGTTCTCCTTTCTTCAGTTTTTCTTCTGTTTCTAGTCGGACTTCCTTTGAAAGTGATGAGTGATGAGCCATTATATTTCCGTCATTGTAATGGCCTGGAAACATTTCTTTAAGGTTGTGAACGTATCTCTCAGTCCCGCTTCGGGTATTTGTAAAAATCAGTGTTGTTTTATTTTCCTGAATTAAATCATCAAGCATATCATACATTGCAAGACGGGTATCTTCACTATCAGCTATTACGATATCGCTTACAGGACAAACCACTTCCATTTCTAGCTCCTTTAGATAATTGACATCTACAATTTTACAGTCACGACCAACACCATACTCATATCCAACTAGAAATTTGGCCATCTCTTCTAGAGGACTTACTGTTGCAGACAATCCTATTCTGGTATAAGTGCCTATCAAATGATGCAATCTTTCTAAGGATAAACTTAAGTGAACTCCTCGTTTGTTTTCGGCTAAAGAATGGATTTCATCAATGATGACGTACTTCACACCACTTAACTTCTCTCTAAATTTAGGAGCAACAAGCAATATAGCTAGTGTTTCCGGTGTTGTAATTAGGATGTGTGGAGGTTTTTTAAGCATCTTTTGGCGCTGATACTGAGTAGTGTCCCCAGTTCTAACAGCTTTTCTAATTCCCAATTCTCTGCCGGCTATTTTTTCAATTCCCTTAAGAGGTTCTTCTAAATTTTTTTCAATATCATTGTCTAAAGCTTTAAGTGGTGAGATATAAATGCAGTAAACCTTGTCTTCTAGCTCATCCTTTTCAGCTAAAGATGCAAGTTCGCTGATAATTGATAAAAATGCAGTTAATGTTTTACCTGATCCTGTTGGGGAAGAAACTAAAATATTATTCCTCTTATGAATATCTACTAAAGATTTCTTTTGAGCAGGTGTAAAATCCTCAAAACTTTCATCGAACCATTTACGAACCCATGGATGTAAAGTTTTATAAATCTGCTTTTTTGAATAACTTTTAGTTTGTTCTGTTATCATAAAACCACTACTTGCTTGAATAAAATATATTAAGATAAATATCTATATTATTAATTAATCTTTTTTAAACTTACTCTTTTATGGATGTTAGAATATGGATATTGAAAATGCGATTCAGGGATTAAATGATGAAAATGTGGCAGTTAGAAAGGAAGCTATTGAACAATTAGTTAATTGTAAGGATAAAACCATAATCGATCCTTTAATTAAAGCTGTTACTGATGAAAATGCGCAGGTAAGATTTAAAGCAGCGGAAATTTTAGGTAATTTTGGAGATGATGCCTTAGATAAACTAATAACTCAATTCGAATCAGCTTCCGGTAAAAATAAACGTTTCTTTGGATTTGCATTAAAAGAGACAGGAAATCCAAAAGTTATTGAACACTTTGCAGAAGCAGTAGATGACGAGGATTTTGGAGTTAGAAAGGTAGCTATCAGAGGATTAGGTGAACTTCATGCTGAAGAAAAGCTAAACTCTATAGCTAAAGGCCTTGAAGACGATGACTGGGGAGTAAGACTAGCTACCGTATATGCGCTAGGAGACATTGCAACACCTGCATCAATCAATCTTATTAAACAAGCAAGAAGAAAAGAATCTGAAAAAGACTTTAAAAAATCCTGTAATAAAGCTATTAAAAAAGCGGAAAAATCATTAAAAGCAAAAGAAAGTGGAAAAACTGTTTCAAACACTATCCCAATGTCTAGGATTAAGGAAATGGAAAAAACAAACCTTCAAAAAGCTATTAAAGAATATGAAAAATATGTAACTGATGAACATCCAAAAGACGCTCCCTACAAGAGACTATGTATTCTTTACAGAAAAAACAACGATTATGACAATGAAATCAGAGTCATCAAAAAAGCAATAGAAGTGTTAAGTTCTCAAAATCCTGGAAAAGAGGCATTCTTCCAAAAAAGATTAGATAAAATGTCTTAATTTATAAATGTCATTTCTCTTATTTTTAAGGAGGGGAAGTTCCTCTCTAACTCTTTTTATTTCATCAAGTTCTATTTCGCCTATTAAAACTTCTTCACCGTAATCACCCTCAACCACTACTTCTCCCCAGGGATTTGTAATAATCGAATGGCCATAGGAGTTATAATTTGCTGTTTTATCGAGAGCTGGAGCGACACCAACACAATAAACCTGGTTATCTAATGCTCTTGACCTAAACAAAAGCTCCCAATGTGCAGGCCCAGTGGTAAGATTAAAAGCACCAGGATAGAATAATATGCTGGCTCCTTTTTCAACCATAAGTCTTCCAAGCTCTGGAAAACGTATATCATAGCAGATTCCAATGCCAATCTTTCCAAATTCGGTATTAGCTATTGTAACATCATTTCCTGCAGTTAATGTGTCTGATTCCTTAAAATAAATTTTGCCTTTTACATCAATGTCAAATAAATGCATTTTACGGTGTTTGGCGATTATTTCGCCATTTCTATCAAATAAGTAGCTAGTATTATAAATTTTACCATCCTCTTCTTCAGGAATGGATCCAGCAAGAATATAAACATTATTTGATTTAGCTATTTGTGAAATCTTACTTAATGTATAGCTATCGTTTTGGTTTTCGCAGTATTCTATGAACTTTTTATTTTCATAAGGGCAGTTAAACATTTCAGGTAAAACTATAAAATCCGCATTTTCGTTAATGGATTTATCAATCATTTCAATAGCTTTTTCAATATTTTTATCTTTGTCATCAACTACTTTCATTTGACAAAGAGCAAGTTTTATTTTTGTCATTATAACTCAGTAAAAAATAGAATTTTAAGTATGAATAAGGTATTCATACTATTATTGTTCAATGTGTGCGGATAATATTGCATTAGTGATAGTTTCAGAATTCACATTGTTTAATGAATTTCCTGTGATTTTAAACACATATAGTTTACCGTCTGTGAAGATTGAAACATATCTTGTATAGTCTCCATCAGCATTCTCTACAATCATATTGGATGCATTACGCTCATCGATTGTGAGGGTTTCAACTGTGTCTATATATTCTCCTTCACTTTGGGCTTTTGTAATTCTATCTTGGTTAATTTCCTTCAATGAAGTGTAATCACTTGTAATATTATAAAATTCTACAACAGTATCGTTTCCTGCATCGAAAAAGACTGCAGTGTTATGGGAGGAATCTTTACCATTTATTTTATTCCAGTTATCAGGAATTGAGAAACTAAATCCGGCTTCTGAGAATTTAGTGCTATCTACATTGGTTGTTCCACTTGTTGTATTATTTGTGTGGTTTGATCCTGAGAGAACAATTCCGCAAATAGCTATTATTGTAACGGCTATAATTATGCCAATAACTATTTTATTTTCTTTTATTATTTCAAGAGTGCTCTCATTTTGAGAATTTTCAGCTTTTTTAAGACTCTTTGGTTCTTTTGATTTTTTTGGTTGTTTAGGTTTTTTTGGTTGTTTAGCCTTTTTAGTCTTCTTGACTTTTTTATCTTTCTTGAAAATCTCTGCCTCTCTTTTTGGTGCTGCAGGCTTTCTTACAGGGAACTTATATCCACAATTTCCACAAACTGGAGCACCATCATAACTAGGATTTCCACATTCAGGACATTTTTTCAAAATCTAAACCTCCTATTGAGTTAATTTATATTTATCATATTATATAAAAGTAAAGAAAATTTTTATATATTAAATCCTATATGTTCGTGTTTAAACCATTACTTTTTACTTTTCAAGCACTCTCTTGGGAAATATGGATAATTAAAAGAAGATGATATACTATGCATATGAAAGATGAAGAAATACTAAATGAATTTGCAGAAACAAGAAACCTCTCACAAAACACAAAAATTCTTTATAGGTACTGGTTTAAGAATTACACTGAATTTACAGGAAAAACATTAAGTGAATTGCTTGAAGAAGCAGAAATGGAAGAAGAACAGGGAGTAAGATGGAAAAAAAGAAAGCTTAAAAAAAGATTAATGTCTTATAGAAATCATGTAACTAGCAAATTTATGGGTAAATCAGCAAAAACTATGTTTAATGCTGTAAAAACTTTCTATAAACATCATGAAATAGAGATACATTCTCTACCTGCATGGAATGAAAAAAAACTACATAATTCTGTAGTGAATTATAGTGATCTTCCAGACAAAGATATAATAAGAGCTAGTTTGGATCTTGGAAATAAGATGATGCAAGCACTCATACTTTTTATGAGCAGTAGTGGTTGTGCAAGAAGAGAAACATTAAATCTAACACTGGATGATTTTATTCAAGCAACTAGCGAATATCATAATGAAACAGATATTTTCAAAGTAATAGAAAAATTAGATGATATGGAAGATATTGTGCCAACTTTTAGGATTAGAAGACAAAAAACTAATAAACATTATATTGCTTTTTGTAGTCCTGAAGCAGCGCAGCATATTATTAATTATTTGAAAACAAGAGGAGATAAATTAAATACTACTCCTCATGAAAAAAAATTATTTAAAACAAATCATACATATCTAAATGAATTATTCCAGGAATTAAATGCTAAAATGGGATTAGGGAAAGTAGGAATATATAATAGGTTCAGAAGCCATATGCTTCGTAAGTTTCATGCTTCACAATTGTATAATGATGGTTGTAGCATGGAATTTGTAGATAGTATCCAGGGCAGGGGGAAAGACAGTACCCATTCATCATATTTCATGGAAGATCCAGAAAAACTAAAACAAGAATACATCAAACACTTAGATTGTTTGATGGTGAAATGGGATAGCATAACCTACAAGTCACCAGAATATCTAGAATTAGAAACAGAATCTAAAGAAAAAGATGAAAAAATCAAAGATTATGAAGAAATCTTCGATAAATGGGATGAAACCATGAAAAATGTAGAAGAAAAAGGTAAATTTCTTGATGATCAACTGAAAAAGATGAAACAAATGTTTCAATAATCTTGAAAAATAATTAAGTATAATTCTAAAAAACCAAAAGAGTTGGATGAGTAAAATTTTATTAACAATATTTTTTTCTTTTTTTATTGCTTGTTTTTATAACACTGTTATAATTATTCTTTGTGCTTTGAACAGTTCTATATTGTTATCTTTTTTTGTTTGAACACCACGAAAATGAACACACTGTGTCTTGTTTTTTCATGGTGAACAATGTTTAATATTCTACTATAAAGTCTGAACGAGTATGCTTTAAAGTCCAGATTATATGAATAGAAACCTTTATATTAAAAATCAACAAAATATAATAAACAAGTGAAAAAGAAGTCCTGGAGAAAAAAAATAATGAAACGAGAAATACTTGGTGTCGATTTAAATAAACGCATAGAAGACGAAATCAAACGTCTTCAACTTGTAATACTCCAGTTTGATAAGTTTGCAGCTCATCTTAAAAATGGTGGAACTTATGAAATACTCTTTAATGGAGAATATGATGAACTATTAAATGAAATGGCAAATATTGAAGATGCATCAGAAAGACATTCTACTGATTATTATCTGAAAGGCAGATATTGGGAAATGCAAGAGTTAAGTGCTATAAAACGTATGAAAAATAAAAAGTTAGGAGATCAATAAATGGAAAGAAAATTAGACGTCGATTTTGATAGATGCCTGGATGATGAAATTAAAAAAATTAATTCATTAATAAAACCCATGAATAATTTTTTAACAGATCCCCCTGATGATCTAAGCGTCAAAGCTAATGTAAACTCTCTAATGGATATAATGCAACAATTAAAATCAAGCATGAATCCAGAATATAAATTTAAAGAGATATTTCAAAGACTCATAACACATTCTTATCCTCCTGCTGGATCTTTTAGAGATGATCCACTAGGGACAGCTTATCAAAAGTTTAGACAGTATAATTGTTCAGACGAACCAGAGGAAGTAATAGATTTTGAAAAAATATTAGAACTCTTAACTGAAAGAGTAGAACCTTATCATAATAATAGTAGGTCTATTCCTATAATAATAGATCGTGATGAATTAATTGATAGTCTTATTGAAAGCCAATTGGAAAAATGTATGAAGAATAAAAAAAATTAGGAGAGAATAAATAATGAAAACTATAGATTTTCTTAAAAAAGATTTATCAAATCATAATATTTCAAATGATGAATTAATTGATGATCTTATTACAATTCACTTAGAAAACATGAAAGATACAGTTGACTTACTTATTAAAAATGAAATGATGAAAACCATTGTTGAACTAGTAAAGCTTAGAATCGATAATGTAACTATTTAAAATAAAAAGCTGCCATGAAGAGGAATGCGAGGGATTTTGTAATGAATCAATTTGAAGATAAGGTGAAATTATTTTCTAGTAACATCTCTGAGAAAATAAAGCATATACATTCAGAAGAAACAACAAAAATTTCTTTAATCTTTCCTTTTCTTGAGATAATGGGTTATGATATTACTAACCCTATTGAAGTAAAAGCAGAATATACTGCAGATCTTGGAGCAAAACAAAGGGAAAAAATAGATATAGCAATACTTCAAGATAATCAAGAAATTATATTGATTGAATGTAAATCAGTACATACAAAATTATCAGAAGATCATCTAGGACAACTATTAAGATACTTCAATATTACAGATTCTGAAATAGGAATACTAACTAATGGAGTAACCTATCAATTTTTCACAGACTCAAAGAAAAATGGAAAAATGGATAAAACTCCTTTCTTTGAAATAGATTTAACAAACCTATCAGACAAGGACATAGCGAAATTAAAGAAATTCACAAAAAATAATTTTAACATTGATAAAATACGTAGCAAAATGGATGATCTAAAATATCATCATGACATTCACGAAGTATTAAATAATGAAATTGAATCTCCTACTGATGAATTTGTAAAAACTATTACTAAACAAGTTTATGAGGGAGTATTAACTACTAATATCAAGAATAAATTTCATAAAATTATTAAAAAAGAATTTAAAGAAGTGATAAACGAAAAAGTAGATTTAAGGCTTAAAGAAGCAATTAAAAATAATAGTGAAGAAATTCCAAAGGAATTATATGAAAATGATGAATCTGAAATAGAAACCACTAAAGAAGAATTTGAAGGATATTATATTATCAAATCAATATGTTCTGAAGTAGTAGATGTGGATAGAATAACAATTAGAGATAATAAATCATATTGCAATGTTTTATTAGATGACAATAACCGTTACCCTATTGCCAGAATGTACTTCAATAAAAGAGATAATCTTAGATTAGCATTATTCGACTCTTTTGAAAAAAATAAAAAAGGAAGTAAAAAATTTAATATGGTTCCATTAAAAAATTTAAAAGAAATATATGACTATAAAGAAAATTTAGTGAAAACTGCTAGAATTTATGCAAGAAATATAAAAAATAGAAAATAGTTTGTATAAAAGTGAATGGGTTTCGTAGATGCGGCAACATCTCCACCCATCACTGGCTACAAAAAAAAATAGTACACCAAAAGGATAGTGAAAAAATTTTAATAGTAACCAGTAATGATATCTATAAAGAATATTATTTAAATTTTTTTGAAAAAAAGATTGAAGAAAAATATGTGTGGAGCAGTTATTCTTCTGAAATTTTGGTTACTTTTACTTCTGCTCCATCTTCTGTAATATCTACTTCCCAATTTAATGAATCTCCAGATTTATATTGTAATAATTTTACTAAACCTGCGGGGATTACAGTTTTCATACTTCCTGCATTGTATGTCATTTTAGATTTAAAACTCACTTTCATAACCTCCTTTTTGTATATTCATACTTATAATTATATTGTATCTTGTACTTATATCTTATTGAAAACATTACAGAAAACATTACAAAGATTTATATATAATAACAATCTAACTTATATTCAAGAAAGTTATTTCAGAGCGGCAACTCTGAAAGATTCTTTCTAAAAAAAATCCAAAAGGATAGATTTAAATGGAAAAAATAATTCATAATGGAAGAAAAGGTTATTTTCTTCCAGAAGAAGCAAAACAATTGTTGGATGAAACTATAAACTCTTTCAAAGAGTATAGGAGAGATACTGAAAGCCTCTTTAAAGAGGTGAAAGTATGAACGCTGATTTTCAAAAAGTCGTTACTATTCCTGTGCATATCAATGAGGATGAAAACCTCATTGAAAGAGTAGGTACAAGAGTACCTGTAAACTCAATAGTTGATGGATCTGTTAAATATTTTTTAGCTAGAAAAATTGATGAGGAATATCTTATCATAGGATTCAGTGATGAATCCGTGAAAGAACTCACAGATCTTAAAGAAATTAAAATGGTCTTCGTGAGTGAGTTCGTGAAAGCACGTGAATTCGCTAAAGAGTATAGGCGGGAACATAAAGCGTGGGGTCATTGGGGTCTCTACCAGGATGTGGAATATTGGGAGTATTTGGCTGAACAATGTCATTACTTGTTGACTCATGAGTTGGAAGAAACTACTATCCATTATTGGAGAGAAAAAGCCCATTATATGCAATTTACAAAGAACGATTTCTTTGGTGGATCACCTTACGTAAACTATCTACCTATTCAACATGTTGATGTTGATGGGGTTGACATAGTGTTTGATCCTAATGACATTGTGCAAAAAGCAAAGAAAAATGGAGTAGTCTACCAGAGTGTGGATGAAATGTTGGCATTTGCCAATGCAGGAGACCTTGCATATTCTGAAGGTGGTGTTGCACATGAGTAATCCTATTGAAACAATCAGGGTATTCACTGAACATCCTGAAGAAGAATTAAAACCAGGAATGGAAGTGCATACAACCACTTCTGAGTTTGATTATGACAACCTAACCGGTTGTTTCACTAGAAACACTACTTATGTAGGGGAAGTAGTGGCGGAATTAATCTCAGAAGATTATTCTGAGTATGACCCGGATAGGTGTCGTACTGGTGGATGTTATGGTTTCTCCACCTGGAAAGTACTTGAAGTTTTAGAAGATGATTCCAACACTATGGAAGAGTTAACATATAGCTGTAAAGGATGTGATGGGTATGACTATCACGTCAGAGATAGTATGGGGGTGGACTTATGAGTAATCATGAGGATATCCGAAAGTCTCTAACCACTGCTATGTTTACAAGGGCAGTCAACACTGATTTGTATGTCCACATGTTAAATGGGAAGAAGATTACACTTTCTCCTAATGCCTTTCCATTGTCATTGGAAGAAGATTCAATTATGGAGATAGGTGATGACAATGATGGTCGTTTTATCATGTTGAATCTGAATCATGTAGCATTTGTGGAATGTTCCATGCCAAAGAAAGGTGAAACTTCTAACATGCTAAATGTAATGAAAAACATCTCCAAGGTTATGGATATGGAATATGAAAACGGAGGAGATGATTAATATGAAGTTCATCATCAACAACAACACTCAGGTTTATCATAGACCTGATTGTAGTTGTATTCCTCAAATTCTCAAGGAAAATATGATGGAAACCGAAAGTAAACCTATATTCCAACGTCCTTGCAGTAAATGCAGACCTGAACTTGAGATGGTTGAGGGCATTGATCTTATCTCATTTATGGAGGTTCAAGAATGAATCATCCACAATCCCTTTCAAGGGCATATGCCCCCTTAACATGGGAAGAAAGGATAGAAAATAAAGTAGCGGAGTATAAAGCTCCATTACTTCTAATCTGTATTGCAATTTTACTGTGCTTAACCGTGGTTTTAATAGTGGTAATTGTACCACCAATGGAGTCAGGACTTTATTATAATCATCTATTAGGAGGTCATTTAGGATGAGTACTACATATGAGAAGATAGCTAGAATTCAGAAGGAGTTGATGAGTGTGAACCTGCCTAAATCAGGGTATAATGGTTTTAAGAAATTCCATTATCATGAACTGGAAGATATATTGCCTTCTATCTTTCAGGCATGTTTTAAGGAAGAATTGACTCTTTACTTCAGTTTTACTGAAGATCAAGCAGTGCTTCACATCAAATCTTGGAAAAAAGAAGGAGCTGTAGGTACTCGTGATGAAGTATCTATAAGAGCACCATTCCCAGAGATTACTCCTAATAAAGGGGATAATAAGATCCAAACAGCAGGAGCTTATATGACTTATCTAAAAAGGTATCTCCTGCTGAATACTTTTTTAATTACTGAAAAAGATGTTATAGATGCTGCAGGTAGTAACTGTGATTGTAATTGCAATGATAAATCTGCAGCTAAAAAATCTAAGAATGCTCCAGCTAAAGGTCTTGATATTCCTAAACCTATTAGGAATGCAAGTAATCTTTGTAAAAGAGCATATGGGAATGTTACACAGGAGGGATTAATTGAGAAATTATCTGAACTTCGGAGTAAAGGGTTGATTGATAATAAAGAGAATACTGACTTAGTTGATTTCATTAAGAAGTATTCTACTGCGGTAGTGGAGCAGTTAGCATGAATGTTGGTAATTCAATAGTTGTTGAAATCTTACACTCTGATGATCAGGGTGTAATTTTTCAAACCACCTCTGGAAGTAGTACTGGTTGGCATACTGTGGGTTATGATCATCATGACGGGTGGTGTTGTACCTGTGAACAGTACCATTTTCGTAAAGGGTATTGTAGGCATATGAAAGCATGTGCTGCATATGCTGCTGATAATGGTATTGTAATTGATGATGCTCATGTTTATAATGAGGTGGTTGTATGAATAATGGTTATACCGAAACTGTGTCTGCCCGTGTTAAGCCTAGTACGAAGGTTTTGATGTTGAAACATAATATTCAGCCTCGTCTTGCTATTGAGAAGGGGCTTGAGGTTCTTCTTTCAGATGAGGAGCAGTTAAAGATTGATATTGGTTGGAAGGAATCTCGTATTCGTGCTTTGAATTTTGAGCTTGCTGTTCTTGAGGGTGAGGTGGATGAGATGAAATGTAAACTTGAATGTTTGCATTCTGGCGAGGATACTGTGTGAAAGTGCATATGCATGCATATATTGCATATGTATGCATATGTAAAACAGTAGCAATCTCTGTTAAAATGTAAACTTTAATGTTTACATTATTTTTTTTTAAAAAAGGTGGAAGTTATGGCTAAAAAGACAGTAGCTATACGCATTGATCCTGATTTATGGGAAATGTCAAAAGAAGCACTGCCAGTATGTCGAAGCGAATTCATAGAAAAACAACTTCGAAAATACCTGGAACTGGAAGAATCAGAAGAATCAATACTTGAAAAAGAAATACGAAGATTGGAAAAAGAAAAGGATAAAATTCAAGATGAAATCAATGTGATGGAAGCACGACGTTGTGAAATTCTCAAGAAAAAGCAAAAAGAAGCACAGAAAGAAGAAGAATTATCCAGCGTGAAAGAAACACTGGAAAGATTTAAAGAAGCAAGAGGTTATGCTTCAAAAAAACAACTGAAGACACTAGCTAAACATCAGGATGTATCCTATGATGTCCTGGAAAAACTATGCGATGAGATGGATCTTAAAATTATTGGAGGTTAAAATGATGATGTATATAGATTATTGTGAAAAGAAAATAGAAGAATCAGATTTTGAAGAATATCGCAGGAAGAAAAATGAGGATTTCCTTAAATGCTATGAACACATTACAGACCCTGTGGAAAGAGTGAAAGAATTATTCAAACATACTCAAGAAGAAGCATTCATGGGTGGGGAATTAATGGAATGCAAAATGATAACTGATGACCTGATAGGTGTAGCTTCAGAAAGAAGAATGGATGCAAACATGATGTGCAGCCTTAACCTATTATTAAATGGTCATATTGTGTTTGGTTCACTAACTAATGATACTTTAGTTATTAAGATAAAAGGAGGGGTCTAATAATGTTAAGTACTGAAGATAAGGAAATGATGAAAGGATTATATGAAAATCACATCATCAAAAATGGACATGAATTAAGTGAAGATGAAATCAAAAGAACACTTAACCAGATAAGAAAACTAAAGAAAGAAGAGGAAGAAACAATTGGGACAATTACTATGGGTGATGAAATTTTCCCAATAACTGATTTTGAAATTACTTATTTTGAAAGAGAGGTTCATCCCAGATATATTTACATGTCTCCTAAAGGGAATTTCTATATCAGCAAGAAGATCAACCAGAAAGATGTTAATTTTGGAACATATGATTCTGAAGAACATGCTAAAGTTATTGTTGAAAAGCTAAAGGATTATGGTTGGAATAAGGACAAATTGCCTAGAATCTGGCATGAGACTGGAATTTCCCCCACTCCAAAATCAATGAGCAGGATTAAAATAAATAGAGGTAGGGGGCTTAACCAATGGCTCATGTAGAGGATCCCAAGTATTATTATCTTAACCATAAAGGCAGGTGGAGAGTTCAAAAAAACATTAATAAAAGAGTCATCAGCTATGGGACATATGCAACTGAAGAAGAAGCAAAATGGGTTGTAGAAAAACTGAAAGAATGTGGCTGGGATAAGAACCAGTTTTGGAAGATAAGATATGAACTGAGGAACAGAGAATTATGAAACGTTATAGTGTTCTATGCAATTATTGTGGTGGAAGATGGAATGTTTGGGAATGGCTATGGGTACTAAAGCTTATACTATCACCACGGATGAGAAGGTATGTTAGATGTCCCATATGTGGTAAAGTGTCACAGTACCGGTTAGTTATGCATAGTTTCCACGATGTGATAAGCTCAGATGAGGGGGAACAAAACAAGAAATTAGCACAAGTATGGAGGAGAGGATAATGAATAGGCTGGAAATTATTGACGAAATAATAACTTATGAACTATGGTATATTCAAAGTAATTTAGAAGATTTAAAAAAGATGGATCATTTGGTGGATAAGATGATTCAGCGCAATACACGTATAATGCAATTAGAACTTATAAAAAATAGAATACTTGAAATGGGGGAATAGATAATGACTGAATCAGAGAGGATAAAAATTATTGATGATAGGATTAATGAAGAAAGACGTTGCCTGAAAGCTAATCTTAAAGAATTGAAAGATAGTGTAAATAGTATGCTTGAGGAGTTTGAAGAATTAGATGGATATGAACTTCATAAGAAATGGTATTATCCAACTCATCTACATGGTATGATTATAGGCCGTACAAGTTCAATAATGGATTTGGACTTGGTGAAACATAGAATACTTGAACAGGAGGAGGAATGAGTAATGGTTGATGATTTAAAAAACATGATAGAAAGCAACATAGAAAGTTATGTGTCTAGTATAAGGACACATATTGACTGGATGGTTAAAGACCTTGAAGGCGTGGAAGTGATGGGAAATAAGTTACTCCAGTACAACACTTGGAGGGACTTTGGTGATGTACTTAACTACCTGGAATATCTTCAGAGTGATCTCAAGGAATGTGAAAAATTAATTCATAAGGCTATGGAATATAGGGAACTCTTGAAACGTTACAGTGAATGTGTGAATGATGAATGAAAGGAACAAGCAATTAATAATACTTAAAATTAATGCTGAATATTACAGGCTTAAAGCACGTGAATGCCAAACTTTTGAATGTAGGGAGCATTTCGAGAATATGGCACGTTTAATGCTTGCAGTGAGAAACAAGTTATTAGAAGAAAAATAATGTGGGGTGTTTTTTATGGCTGTTTGCCCCATCTGTAAAAAAGAATTCATAAAAGAACATCATAGACAAAGGTACTGTTGTGATGATTGTGCAGGTCTTGCAAAAAGAAAGCAGAACATACAGTACTATCATAAAAATAAGGAACCTCTCCAGGTGAAATGTGCCTGGTGCGGAGAAGAATTCACCACACAAGACAGTAAAATCAAGTACTGTAGTGATGAATGCAGACATTACGCCAGACTTGACCAGGTATGCAGAAACAAAAGAGAATTTTACCGCAAATATGATTCCAGGAAAATGCGGTATATCGGTGTGGGCTCCGGTTGGCTAGGAGCACATATGCATACTTCTATTGAAAAAGAAATCAAAGCTATAGAAAATGAGAAGAGAAGATTACGAATACATTAAACACTACTCTTTTTTCCTCATCTTCTCATTCTTTTTTCCTTAACTTATTGATTACAGTATATTATTGAAAGAAGATGAAACTTTATTATGCCGAACAATTCAAACATGTAGACCTCAAACATTCTTGCAAAAATTGCGGATTCACTGAATTTCTGTATGATCATGTTCATGGTGATGTCTACTGTACTAATTGTGGTATGATTATTAATGTAAATAAACACGGACATTTTCTACTATAAAATAATAGATCATTTTACAAGTTCAATATATACACCAGCAAAAATCAAACAAGTTATCAGTTAATAGGCATTATATTTTTTCCAAAAAATTTTATTATAGAGATCATTTAAATCGACTTCTAAAAAAAAGGGCGAAACACATAAAAAAAACAAAAGATTAACCTCTTTTTTTTCATCTTCTTTCCCATATTTTTTATTTTTTTATACACATTTTTTTATTTTATTTTCATTATTTTTTTAAAAAAACCAAAAAAAAGGAGAGAGGATTTTCATGGATACTGGAAATTTAACTACAATAATAAAAACCATAGTAATGACAATGGCACCTGTAATAGGACTAAGCGAAGCAGACTGCAATGCAATCACAATACTACTCGCAGGAGTAATAGGATTCATACTAGCAATGCTAGACGCATACTACCCAAACAGCTTCAAATTCCTAAACAACCACAACAAAACAGAAGAATGCAAAACACTCGAAGGGGCTGACGAAGGTGCATAAACAAGACTACTGCAAACAAGAAGCTACAATAGCCTCAATAAAAGAACGATTAGACAAAAAACATGATGAAATAGAAGATCTCTCACAAAAGACAGACAATCTAGACATAGCAGTAACAGAATTAAAAGTAGCTATAACAGAACTCAATAGTACAATATCCACATTCAAATGGATAGTTGGAGCAGGAATAGCTTTATTTGGAGGAATATTTGCCTTCTTATTAACAGAACTAATCAAACTAATCTAATGGAGGTATGCAATAATGGTAGAGCTCTGGGAAAGACAAAAAGGAGAATCAAGCAAAACCTTTGCATGGTTTAAAGTATACAGAGACCTACAAGGAGCAAGAACACTCAAGAAAACATTAAACAGAATAAAACAACTATCAGAAAAAAACAACAAATCTTCACAAAACTTCTCCAATGATAAAAAAATAAAATTTGACGGTGAAATGCCAGTACCAAATATGAATCAATTGAAAAAACAGTCTACTAATTGGAACTGGAAAGAGCGTTGTAGGGCGTATGATAATTATCTTGACCGGCTGGATCGTGAGCAAAAAGAGGAAGATTATAAGCAGTTGGAAGCTAGTATGATTTCTGCAGGTGAGGAGCTTGTTAAAACTATTGCTAAGAATATTAAAGATTTAAAATATGATGATGCTAAGACTACAACCATTAGTCATGCTCTTGCTAGTGCAGGCAAAGCTTTTGATAGTAGTGTTAAGAATTTAAGACTGCTTTATGGTCGTAGTACTGAGAATCGTGAAGAGAAAGTGGACGCTGATGTTAATGCTACTGCTAATGTTCATGGTGTTAAGGAGATTAAGGAATTGCGTTCTGATAGTTTTATGGAAGACGAACTTGAATTTATGAGAAAACTTATGGAAGAATAATGGTAGCTGCTACACAAGATTCACAGGAACATAATCACGGTTTATTGGGATTAGGTCGATGGAGTATTCTTATCAATAATGGTTATTGGAAGCCCAGGAATTATGACTTGATCATTATTGAATTATTGAATTATGCTGTCCAGGGCCGTATCAGCAGAATACTTTTGAGTGTTCCACCACGGCATGGTAAATCCACTTTGATTAGTAAGAATTTCGTATCTTATTTTCTTGCTCATTTTCCCAATGAGAAGGTCATATTGACAAGTTACAGTCAAGGTCTTGCTACTGAGTTTGGTGGAGCTGTAAAGAATATTCTTAATCATTATGGTTATCTTTCACCTTATAATGTCAAATTAGCTACTGACAGTAAAGCTAAACATAAATTCAAGCTGAATAATCCTTATCGTGGTGAGATGTTAGCTAGTGGTGCTGGTGGAAGTATATTAGGTTTTGGTGCAGGACTCTTTGTCATAGATGATCCTGTGAAAAATGTAGCTGAAGCTGAATCCCCCGTAATCCAGGAAAGACTCAGGGATTGGTTTGCAGGTACAGCAAAAACCAGGCTTGAAAGAAGAAGTAATGGTCTACCACCAATCATGATCAACATAGCACAAAGATTACACTTGAAAGACCTCCACGGTATCATAAAAGAAACAGAACCTGTAATTTCTGCAAGTGAAGCTTTAGCTATTTGCCGTCAAGGTGGCAGCATAGACCAGCACGTGTGGGTAGACTTGAATCTTCCAGCTATATGCGAAGACCCAGAAAAAGACATTCTAGGCAGACAGGCTGGAGAAGTATTATGGGAAGAGCAAAGGAATCGTGAATGGCTATTAGCTGAGAAAAAAAGTCACGGATCATACCTCTTCAATGCATTATACCAGGGCAACCCTCAAGAACGTGACGGTGAAATTTTCAAACGTGAATGGTTCGAAGATCCAGTCACACGGAAACTTACCTGCCTCATCAAGAAAGAGGATATTCCAGACGATCTTCCAATGCTCAGGTATTGGGATTTTGCAGCTACTGCTGATAATGGAGATTACAGTGCAGGATTACTGACCAGTTGGGATGGTGAATACATGTACATTCATGACCTAGTCTATGGTCAGTATTCTGCACAGAAAGTAGCCAGGACATTCGAAAGAGTAGCAAGAAAAGACCTAAGAGTAAACAATAATATGGTTAAAATCGAAGAAGAACCAGGTTCAGGTTCAAAGATACTCATACAAAAGTTTCGTGCAGAGTTCCATAATGACAAAAAACTCAAAAGAATCAAGATAAGAGCTGATAAAGTGAGAGTTTCAAAGAAGATAAGAGCATTTGACCTTGAAGGAATAGCAGAAGATCGTAAAATATTGATGGTGAAAGCACCATGGAATCAAAAACTCGTAGACCAGTTAGTAGCGTTTCGTGGTGATGACCGCAGACATGATGATATTGTAGATACAGTAACAGGCAGTGCTAGACATTGGCTTAGACCTCGTAGAAAGGTGAACATATGAAAAAATCAGATGTATTTATTGTTAGTGAAAAAGAAGACGGAGAATTTAGTTGGATACGAAAAAATGAAATGGATGACATGTATGCTGTCAAAGCAGACATGGATTACCAGGGATCCAAAAGTGTGAAAGATGATCAAGGTTGGGCTTATGGTGAATATATTCTAGAACCAAAATTCAAACCAGAATACTTGGTGGACCTTTTGGATTTGAATACATATCATGAGCAATGTGTTGACCTGGTAGCTACTGATGCTGCTGGTGTTGATTATACTTTCACACCGGTGGAGCATGAAGTGGAGAAGAAAGCTCCACCAAAGAATATTACGGATTTTTTTAGTAATTTGACTACTCCTATTAATGAGCTTTTTTACAAGATGAATTATGATCGTAGAACCATGGGTTATGGTTGTCTTGAGATAGTACGTGAATCCAACAACAAAAGCCCAATTATTAACATAGCTCACATTCAAGCTCATACTTTAAGAAGAGCTAGTGATGGTTTCCGTGTACAACAAGCAGTAGGAACTAAAAAAGTATGGTTCACTATATATGGACAGAACTATGATGAAAACAATAAGAAAGTAGACGTACATGCAGACACAGGAGAATACTATCCTTTCGGTTCACTTAAAGGAGAAGAAAAAGCAAACGAACTACTCTGGGTAATGGACTACGCACCAGGAACCAACTACTATGGAAGACCAAAAGCTGCAAGTATCATTCCAGTGATTGACAGTGAACTAAGCAGAACACGGTATAATGCAAACTTCTTTAAAAACTACGGAATGCCTTCATTCGCAGTCACCATTACTGGAGACTTTGAGGATTATGATATAGATCCAAGTGAAGATGATTACGATGTAACTCAAACATTGAAATACAAGATTACTGAACAATTGAAAAAGGTAATTGGAAATCCACATTCAGCAGTAGTAATAACCATACCTTCCATGGGAGAGGAAGGAAACGTAGATGTGAAAATACAACCACTAAGTGTAGAAACCAAAGAAGCCAGTTTCCGTCTTGCAAGAATAGACAACAGAAACGAAATCATACACGCTCACAGAGTAGACCCTTCAAGATTAGGAATTGCTGAAGCTGGAAAACTCAACGGATCCAACAGCCAAAACATCAGTACAGTATACAAAACCAGTACTATAAGACCTATAAAAGCTGCCTGTGAAAACCTCATGAACACCATTATTCGTGATGAATTCAATGTCTATGACTGGGAATTCAGTATTGTTGATGGTGACGTGAAAGAATACAGTCAAGACATACCCGTATTAACATCTCTTTTTAACATGGCTTGCATGACTCCAAGACAGATCATCAAAGTAGTATCAGAAAAATATGGTTTAAATTCTGATGTTGAAAACCCATACCTGGACGAATACTACTTGAATGGTGTTCCTTTAGAAAACATCTGGAATAACACAGAAATGTCACAAGAAGGACAAGACGTCCTCGACAGCTTAGAAAATGATTTGATGATGGAGGCAAACGACTATGATGACCAACATAGAGAAAAGGGACAAACTAACAATGATGGCATTGAAGGTGAGAGTAGCCAAAAGGCAAATAGAAGCCTCAAAGAAAGAATCAGCAATGCTTTCAAACAAGCAAAAAGCCCTTAAAAAAGAAATATCTTACTTTTTCCAGAAGCTCATGCAAAGAATACTCTACAAGATAGACAAAGAATGGGACACTGGAATAATCAACATACAAGAATACGCAGACATGGTAGACCTAGTACACAAAGACTACTACGACATACTCTACAAATACACAGAAAGCGAATACACCAGGGCAAGAAAGATAGCTGAAAAAAAAGTAGACAGACAAATAACAAGAATGGTTACCAAATCAAAAAAAGACGTACCTATCAAGATAAACAAGATAGAAGAAGAAAACGGATTATGGGGAACCATACCAGAAACCAGAACAGACATAGAACACATGACCTTCGTAGCAAGTGACAAAACAATGCAAAGAGTCAAAGCAGACAAAATAACAAAAATACTCCACAAAGGTTACGTTGAAGGATTAAACGGAAAAGAAGTAGGAAGACACATAAGAGTAGGATTCAGCAAACTCAAAGGCTATGAAGCAGAAAGAATAGCTAGAACAGAACTACACTCAGCACACGAAAAAGGATTATTAGACCAGTACAAAGACATGAACGTCAAGTACAAACAATGGGACGCACACATAGACAGCAGAACCAGAGATGAACACATACACCTTAACGGCGAAATCACAACCATAGACGGAACATTCAGCAACGGCTTAAAAAATCCTGGAGATAAAAACGGCCCTATCAAAGAATGGATCAACTGCAGATGTACATCTGATCCTTATCTCATGCCAATAGGAAAGCAAGCACCACCTGGAGCAACACACTTCAGAGAAGAGGATCTTGTCGATGTTGATGTTGGTTTTAATCTTGATGATTACACCTTAGAAGATGCAATCGCAGGAAACTGGGGACAATTATCACCTAAGATAGACTATGAAGAAGTATTCCAGGATTTATTAGACTTAAAAATATCAAATGTAGAAGGAAAATCATTTAAAAATTTTAGTGATGAATCATTTAGTAAGATTTATGAGATGGCGGAATTGCAAAATTTAGATCCACAAGAAAAAAATTTAGCATTCATATGGTCTGGATGTGATAATTACATAATTAAGGATTTTTGTAATAATAGGATGGGGGAAGTTTACCAACTTCTTGAGGGATCCACATTTAAAGATATTAATGATCTTAAGAAATATTGTAATGACTTGTTTAATTTAATAAAATCTCTCCCTGAAGATCAATGTTTAACTGAAGATACATTGCTATTCAAAGGGATAACTAACGATAGGTTTAATCCTAAAAAGTTTATTCCAGGTAAAATAAATAAATTTGATGAATTTACAAGTACGTCATATGATGTTAGTACTGCTTATGATTTTTCAATGTGGGATGATGATGATTTGAGAGGGTGGATAATGAAAATCCATGCCCCTAAAGGCACTCAAGGAATAGCTATTGATGGTAATAACTTTGGAGATAGTGGACAAGAATACGAATATTTATTAAACAAAAGTCAGAAATATAAAACTATCTCAGTCAATAAAAAGACAAGAATAATTGAAATATTATTGGTGTAATTTATGCTAAAACCTCTATATTCTGAAGGATTATATAAACTAATTGATGAAGACTTTATTAATGATAATAAAAATAAGTTAATCAATTATCAAGGATGTTTGCCAGGCATTATTAGAAAACCTATTCTCTGTAAAGAGAGGAGAAATGTTGAAGGAGAGTTTAATAGGAATTTAAATAAATGGAGAGCTAGGCAAAAATTACATATTAGCTTATATAAAACAGATAAGATTTTTTTTGATTATGCTAATCTCATTGAATTGACTACATTTCTTGTTCGTTCTAATGGAGAATTTAATAATATAATTAATGATTGGGATAAATTCGATAATTATATTGAAGCTTTTGAAAAAAAATATGATGTTGATATCTTCGATATAATTGAGACTATGCCATGATAAATAAGTAATGCATATTTTATGGGATATTATGCTCTTTCTTTTGGTGGAATAAAGCATAATCCTTTGACTTATGGGCCTCATTGTTTGATATAGTGGGGGTTATATTGCTTTATTTTCCGTTTTCTCTTTTATTTTTTCTTCTTTTTTGGGTAAAAAGTATTACTCAGTAATACTTTTTTGTAGTGGCTGTTGCTGCGGTCTTTTTATGATAATATTTAGGTAAACCTAAATCTTTTATACTTGTCGCAGTAATCATAAAATTATAAACCACATTACAACAGAAAAATAAAACCTGAAATTTAAAGATCCATTAAAAATTTTAAAAGACCTGGGCAGCTTCAACCAATACCCATAAAAATTTATAACGTCATGGGGTTTTGTTCTGGTGCTGCCTTGCTTCTTCCTCCTTTACTGGTTTTAAGGTTTTAGAAAGCTTTTATATAATTTTCTTGTTTGCCCTAGGTAAATTAACAATTTAGGGCATTTTTTCCAATTTTCATATAAAAAAAGTAGGGATAGTTAATGAAATTAAAAAAGTTAAAAAAAATAAATGTAGAAATAATAAATATTTCTACTCTTCAGGATTGATTAACAAGGTAATTCCTGGTAATTCTGCGGTCTTTGTTTCGTCCTGGAAATCCCATAACCATTGGCTGAGAAGGTCCCATTCTTCAGCTTCAAATTTTAAAATTTCCTCATAGTTTGCCCAGTTGTCCCCTCCTTCTTTATAAGGATTGCGGGGCTTCTGCCAGCTATAATCTACCTGATAAGGTAAAAGCCTATATTGTACGTCTGGTTCATCATCATCTATAGTATAGATATTTATACTTGCTTCAAGTTCTACGTTTCCTTTTTGTATTGTGTATTCTACAATTTTTTCAGTGTTCATATTTGATCTCTCCATAATTTGAAAAATTTTATAAATTAAAAAAATAAAAAATAAGTTTTAAGACTTAATTAAAATCAAGGTCAAGGACGTAATATAAGAATTCATTACGACGGACTGCATTAAATTTAATTATGTCTTGAACTTCAAGAAAAATATTAAAATCTTCAGTAGATATTATATTTTTCTGATGTAAGAAGGACAAATTATTATATAACGCGTTTATTAATTCGGTTTCCGCGTTTTTTAATTCGTCCTCCTTATTATATAATCCTTTTTTTGAAGATAATAATTCAATTTCTTCGTATTTTTTCAATATTTGTTTTTCTTTTTCTTCCTCTCCCCCTTTGAAAAATTTCGGGTCAAGATCTTCAAGGTAATCTATATACTCTTCATGACTTTGAGTTAACAGATCAATGTCTGATTTGAGTTCATAGTATTCGTTGAGTTTACAGTTTACATTTTTCTGAGCGTTTATTAATTCGGTTTTTACGTTCATGTTGAAAAACTCCAATATTTTTATGTACATAAATACAATTCTTGGTATCTATGCTTAATTATTTGTTTATATTAGATACTATATAAATGTTTCCATTCTTTATTTTTAATTTAGAGAATTTTAAATTATTTTTAGTTAAAATAAAGCTTTCTCCTTTTGTTTTCTAAAAGGCTTAAATTGCTTCTTTTTACAAGAAAAAAGTATTAAAAATCACATAAAAAATAATACAATATGGAGGATAGAAACATCAAAACCAGCCAAATAAGGACCATACCTAAAAGCTATAGGGAAAAACAGTATATAGCTAAAAGGTAATGGCTTTATTCAAAGAATTACATTAATAGGAGCCGTAAAAGAGTAATACTTTTTACCTAATTAGTAATTAAAAAGTATTACTCAGCAAAGACCAAACCACCCCATATTCACCAAAAGAAGCAATATCCAGAGAGTTATACTCCATAAAAAATAGACTTACAAATATATTTCTTTTTTCCTTAATTTATTGATTACAGTATCTTTTGAAGAACGATCCGCAGGGATTGTTCTTTAAAACAATTTTTTTTGATTTTACCCTTAAAATCTCAATTAACTACAAAACGCCATACACATAGTTAATTGTACACCTTTGAGGGGAACAAGTAAATTGTTCCCCCTAATATTAAATCTATTTCTCAAAAAAAAACTTAAAGATCCAATTTATTTTTTTAACACAAAATTCCATTCTAGAAAGATGGGAGGGGATTCTAATTGTAATAAAAGAAGTAGTAACTAAACAAGACGATTACCTGTTCATAACTTCTCCAGTACTAGTTCCTGGCGAAGCAGACTGCGATTACAACAGAGGAGAAAAACCTCTAACCGCAGAAGAGGTAAGAAAATTAGCATACAGCTTTATGGATTATCGTATAATCGATAAAGAACATGATTACTTGACCACTAAAAAGGCAGTAGCTACACCTGTGGAATCATATCTCACTACAGAACCTACAAGCTGGAAAAGTGTAGATGGTCAGGTAAGAGAATATCCAACTGGAACATGGATGTTAAAGTCAATGGTTACAGATCCAACAGCTAAACGAAAAGTTTTGTCTGGCGAGTACACTGGAACCAGTGTAACTGCAATATCTAAGAGTACTGCTGATAAGCTTGCAATGAAAGAGTCAGCAGGAAAACTTATTAAAGACATTGAAAATCCGGTCGGATATACAGTCAGCCTTGTGAAAGAACCTTGCGTAGGTTCTGCGAAATTCTGTAAAAATAAAATAGTCAACATAGCAAATGGTGATAAAATGGCACAAAAAGAAGACAACAATGTTCTTGCTGCTCTTAAAGAAGCATTAGGAATTGAAAACAAAACCGAAGAAAAGTTAGAATACGTAACTAAAGAAGATTTTGATAAAGGCATTGCATCAATCAAAGAAGCAAGCAAAGAAGCCATTGTAGAGGCAATTAAAGAGCTTCAAGAAGAAAAGAAGAAAAAAGAAGAAGAGGAAGAAGAGACTGATGAAGGTAACTCTTCTACAAACAGTAATAGCAACAGTAATACTGATGGTGGTTCTTCTTCAGAAGAAGAGGAAGAAGAGGAAGAAGAGGAAGATGACGAAAAGAAAAAGAAAATCAAAGAATCTGAAAAAGAATGCAAAAACAAAAAGAACAAGGAAGGCAAAGCATTGAAAAGCCACAACAACAATCCACCAGCTGCAACCAAAAGTGCAGCAAACACTGTATATGAAATTATGGGAAGAGATTCCACAGGTTCAGTTCTTCCAGAAAAACAATAAAACAAAGATTTTAGGTGATTAAACATGAGCAACAGCGCAATATTAAATGAAATTGTACATCCACAGGAACAAGCAGTATTCAAAGGAATGAGAAGCGACATGAATTCTGGAAAAGCATTACTCAATCCAGAACAATTAGGACAATTCCTACGTTACGCTTCAATCAATAACACAATACTTGCACAAGCAGATTTCAAATTAATGAAAAGCTTTAAAAAAGTATTATCTAGGGTAGGAATTAATGGTAGAGTACTTCAATCTGGTTACAAAGCAGATGGAACTACAAATCCAGACTTAGATGCTGCCGATGTTGACTTTGGTGCTAACGAATTAGATGCAAAAAAACTCAAAGCATTATGCCAAATTGAAGATGATGAAAAAGAAGATAATCTTGAACAAGCACAATTCGAACAAACATTACTCTCCATGATGGGTGAAAGAGTAGGAGAAGACCTTGAATACTGGGCATTATTCGGAGATTCAAGTATCGCTTATTCTACTGATAAACTTTTATCTACTACTGATGGTTGGATTAAAACTTCAGCTACTAAAATCCAATCTGCAGAACAGAAAAAAGCAGTCAACAAAGGAACTGCAGACTTTGACTTAGGTAAAGATACTGTTGAAGCAATGTTCGATGCAATGATTTATGCAATGCCATTGAGATTCAGACAACAAAGAAGCAATCTCGTATTTTACGTTCCTTATGAAGTAGAAGACGCTTACAGGAATCTTCTTAAATCACGTGGAACTCCTCTTGGAGATACTAATCAAACTGGTTTTGGAGGTCTTTCATACAAAGGTATTCCTATTACTTACTGTCCGACCCTTGATGCTGAAGATGGTAGGGCTATTGATGACACTGCAACTTCCATGTTGACCAATCCTAAAAATCTTGCTTGGGGTGTATGGAAAAACCTTTATATCGAACCAGAAAGGATTCCAAAAGATGAAATGACCAAATACTGGTATCGTATTAGAGGTGACGTTGACATGTACTTCCGTGAAGCAACTGTCACTTCTAAAATCACTCTTGAAGAAGTGGAAGCATTACCTACCAGCTCCAAAGCATAATAAGGGTTGATGTAAAATGGAAGAATGGAACGAATTACCAGTAGTAGTTCGTAGAAGTCCTAGAAGGCTTTATGAATATATTAAAGAAGCAATTGAAGGAGTAGCAGCAGATATTAAAGATGCTGCTGACACTCCAACTCAAAACAATGAGAGTGGAGACACTACACAAGAATAGAGGTGAAATTATGAATTTTAAATGGTTAATAAAACAATTAATCCCATTAAATTATGAAAGCATTTTTAGAAATTCTGAAAATAAAAAAGTTAAATGTAATTGGAAAATGTGGTTAGGTAAACCTTTTAATATTGCTTTCAAAAGTGCATAAAAAAAATACGGGGTTGTGTAGCTCAACCACTAAAGAATAAGAATTAATACAATAAGGATAGGGGAGGGGAAGAATGTTCTGTGAAGTAGAAGACGTAATAACATTCACTGGATTAAAACCTAAACATTTATCATTACCTCCAGAAACAGACGCTGATGAATTTGAAGGAATAATTGTTGACTGGATCTTACAAGCAGAAGACATGATCACTAGTTACACTCATAACAAGTTCGAATCTGATGTACCATTAGCAGTGAAAAATGTCTGCATAAGACTTACTAGTAATATTGTTGCTCTTGCACAAGCAAGAAGAGACACACCAATAGTTCAACATGATGATTGGAATAAGGACAATATTGTAAGCAGTAATGTTTTCACATCAGATTTGAAAGCAGATCTCCAACCTTTTGTTAAAGATTTCTCAAATTCATCTGATCCTATCGATATATTCACAGTAACAGGGGACTAGGAAGTTGTCTGTAAGTATTTCAATTATAGGTGAGGATACTCTTAATTTTCAGGAAAGAATACGCGAAATTATCAAAGGAGGAACCAGCTATACTACACAGGAGTTAATCAGACATTTAAAGGCGAACAGTCCTGTTCAAACTGGTTATCTTAAAAAATGGTTTCCTACAAAGAAATCTGATTTATTATATCGTATTCGTTCACCAGCACATTACGTAGGTTTTGTAAATGATGGAACTGGAATATTTGGTCCTAAAAAGAGTCCTATTTATTCCAGTAAAGTTGGTAAACCTCTTGTTTTTAAAGCCAATGGTCAAACCATAATGGTTAAATCTATTCGTGGGCAAAAAGGACAGAAATTTGTTGAAAGGAGCATTAATGCAGTGGAGCCACAGATTGAAAGATTATTCATAAGAGCAGCAGCAGAAACGGACGGTAAAATATGAACATAAATAAAAGCTTGAGCATGGTATCACAGAAAGTCAAAGAATACCTTGAAGCAGAACACACTGAAGGAGGATTACTGGAAGATGTGAAAACAATTATCCAGGTTTCACAAGATGATGCTCCCATTGATGAACCTTCAGTATGGATAGTTCAACATTCCACCATACTGGATTCCAATAAAAAGAATCTAGGCCATAAAGCTGACCTTATAACTCCTTTTGAATTTGTCTGTCTTGTCTATCATCCAGACCTTGAAGAATCTTTCCGCATAGGTCAAGATTTAGCAACCAGGGTGGGCAGTTCTATCTTAAAGAATTTCATGAGGAATAATAAAACTGCTGATGGTGAGAGAGTTTTTACAAAGGTGGATTTTCAAGAGTTCAGTCCTGTAGGTGCAGTGGATATTGACGGAAAATCAGAAAAAGTGTCTGCAACAAGCATTATTTTCAACTTTAAGCATGAAATTGATTGGCTTAAATGTTGTAAGAAAAACTAAAAAATCAAATATAATTTTTTTCATGGTGATTAAACAATGGTACTAAGAATAGTAGGATTAAAAGAAGAAGACCAATACGGAAAAGTAGATGAACCTTTCACTCCAGATTGGCACAAATACATCTCCAAATCAAGTTTTGCTCTCAATGATGAGCCAATTCTTTTTGGTGATGGTTCAAGAATGAACAACACTGCAAGACCAGGAATCATAAAACCAACTGGTACTGTAGAATCAAAAGTAGACTTAAAAACTATTGGACATCTTTTCAGAGCATTTCTTGATCAATACGAATTTAGTGAAGATACTGAAAATGGTGTGAATATTCATGAATTTTGGGGAGCAGAATCATCAGGATTAGCAAGTTTTACCGGAATTGCAACTTTTGATGAATTTGCTAAAATTGTTTATGGAATGATGCTTAATTCCTTGAAACTTGAAGTTTCAGACGAAGCAATGACCAGTTCTGAAGAATGGATCTATAAAACACAAAAAACTATTAACGTAGATGAATCTAGTTTTGAAATTTTAACTAATAATGATGCAATTCCAATCATGTTTTATGATGTGGGTGTTGAAATTGATGGAGCAGATGCACCAGGTATTGTAACTAGTTTCAATTTTGAAGGTAAAAACAATCTCAATGTGGATAAGACTGTAGGCTTAAATTCACGTGCTCCTCAAATCAAAGCAAGAGCACAGAAAAGAGAATTGACTGTTAGTCTTGTATCTACATTAAGACCAGAGACAGTGGAGCTTATTAAGAAAGCAGAACATGGGGAAGCAAAAGACACTCCTAGTGAATGTAAAATCTACAAAATGGATTTGAAAGTGATCATTGCAGCATGTGAGAATGCGAAAGATAAGTGTGAGATTACTTTCCCAAAATGCGTAGTTAAAGTAGATTATGAAGGTTCTGAGTCAGATGAGATTGAAACTACTTTTAATTTAACTGGTTTGGGTACTGGTAGTGTTACAAAAGCTGATGGTACTAGCATTACTACTGATATGTATGTAAAACTTGTTAATGATGTAGATGAGATAGCACCCAGTAGTCCATGAAACCATAGACAATTTATTTAATTTATTAAACGATGATTTATTAAGCCAAATTGAAGAAGAGGAGCAATAATAATGTTAACTAAATCACAGATTTTAGAAGGAACCAACGCAGTAGTAAAAGTCAAACTCGAAACACTAGACGACGAAATATACCTCAGACCATTAAGTGTAGCAGAAGTCAATGAACTCGAAGAACTAGAAGCAACCGCAATGGGAGTATTCGAAGCAACAGAAACCAACAACAGAAAAAGAAACCAAGGTCAAGCACAAACCAAAGGGAAAATCAACCTTGCAAAAACCACAAAAGCCTCATCTGAAGCAAAAATCAAAGCAGTATATCTTTCAATCAACAATGAAAAAAACATTGACGAATGGAATATAGATGACATCAAAAAAATCAACAAAAAAATCTTCAACGAAATCTACGAAAACGTAGAAGAAATCAGCGGATTGAAAAACGTAGATCTTGAAGATGTAGAAGACTTTCCTGCAGACAAATGAAGGTCAAAATATAATCTGGCTTGATTACTGCGGATACCACATCTGCAATAATCAAGCTGAAATGACATTATACCAACAGCAATTCATTGCATTAGGAAGAATGGAACTACACAATAAAATGAATGAAATAGAAGAAGGGGGATTCTAACAATGGTTAGTCAACATATTATAGACATAATCGTAAAAGCACAAGATCAAGCTTCAGCAACTGTGCAAAAAGTAGAAGATGCCTTCAAAAAAGTAGGACCATCAGCTCAAAACAGCATGGATAAAGCTTCCAATGCAATGCAAAAATTTGAAAACACTGCTGAAGGACTACCTGACACGTTCGAAGAACTCGAACAAAAAGTAGCTGAATTAAGCAGAAATGGAATAAATGGATTTAACCAGTTAACACAAGCAGAAAGAGAGCTGCTTACAAATGTAAGTTCTGCAAAAAGCAAAATGGCAGAATTAGGCAGTCAACTCACAACTACAGGTACAACTGGAATGAATGCATTTAACCAGCTAACCAGTGCAGAAAGAAATGCATTAGTTCAATTATCGCAGATGTCATCAAAAACCTCAGCAACTTCAAGTCAAATGAACTCTGCATGGGAAAGAGTGAGAACCAAAGTTGGAAATGTTGCTACAACTATTAAAACTAAATTCTCTGAAGCAGCATCTTCAGCGAAAAGTAAAGTTGAAAGTATAGGAAATTCATTCAGTGGTTTAAACGGTGTGATCAGTGGAGCACTAGGTGCAATTGGAATGGCTAACTTCGAACAATTAACTGTTGGTTTAGCAATGACTCGTGAAAGAATGACTGCTCTTACTAGTGCTACTATGGGGTCAAAAAGTGCTGCTGATGATTTCATAGCCTCAATGAATACGATGACTAATAATAGTCTTGTTAGTCTTAACGACTTAGGTCAAGCAATGAACACCATTAAAATGAGTACTGGAATGAGTAATGAACAACTAAAATCTTTCAGTACAACTGTTAATGATATTGGTCAAAGAGCCATATTGATGGGTAAGGATTCTAATGAAGCTATGACTCTTATGCAGGCAGCAGGTCAAGGTCTTAATGGAGAATTTGATGTATTGAAATCTAACTTTGGTATAACTAAGGAAAAACTTATGGATCTTGGTTGGAGTGGCGCTGCTGATGATGTTGAAGGATATCAAAGAGCACTTGAAGAAGCACTTGAACAAGGGGGTAGTATGGATGAAATGATGGAGACTACTCCTGGTAAACTTAAAATGGTGGAAAAAGGTTTCACTACTGCAGGTAGACAAATTGGTGAACAATTCTTACCTTACATTGATCAAACTTTAGATTTTATGCTTGGTTTAAAAAATGATTGTCCTGAGGCGTATACTGCTATGGTTGGTATTGGTGGTGCATTTTCTGCTGTAGCTACTGTTCTTCCTATGATAAGTCCATTTATTGATACTTTTAATCAGTTTTCAACTACTCTGAAGAATGTTAAAGATGGTTTTAGTACTGTGAAAGATTCTATAAGCTCTGCTAAAGATAAGTTCAGTGAGTTTAAACAGAAGATACAAGAGTTAAGATCATCTGACAGTATTTCAAATTTAAAAGAGAAGTTCTCAACATTGAAAAGTAAGATTGGTGAGATTCCAGGTAAACTTTCAGAGCTTAAAGGTAAATTAAAAGAATTAAGTGCTACTGACTTGGTTACTAGTTTAAAAGATAAGTTCGGTGGACTTAAAGATAAAATTAGTGATGCAGCTACTGCATTAATGGGTTATGGTAGAAAAGCTGGTGCTGCTGCAATAAAAGTAGCAGGATTAGTACTCGGAGTTAGTGCAGATACTATTGCAAAACAAGCAGAAGCAGTAGCAACTGGAGAAGTATCAATCGCACAAGGTATTTTAAATACGATTATGGATGCTAATCCAGTCATGATTATAGTCCTTGCGATTATAGCGTTGATTGCAGCATTAGTCTATTTATATTATAATTGTGAACCAGTAAGGAACGCATTAAATCAACTCTTTGATATCTTAAAAGACGTTGGAAGTTGGTTATATGACTCTTTTATACAAGCATGGAACCAGCTTACAGAGGCACTGCAACCAGTCTATGAATTGGTAATGTCTATGCTATATCCAGCGTTCATGTTTATTTGGAATATCCTGTCTGCGGTATGGAATGCTGTATCTCAACTTATTGGTATTTTTATTCAATTTGTTACTGGTCAAATTTCACTTCCAGAAATGCTAGGTCAAATCTGGGAAGTTTTAAAACAATTATTCAGCAGTGTTTTAACCTCAATAATTACGTATGTAACAACCTGGGGTAATGGTATTGTGGTTAAAGCAATAAATGCTGGCCGTGATTTTGTTACTGGTGTGATTAGTTGGATTCAACAATTACCTGGTAGGATATGGAATTGGCTTGTTCAAACTGCAACAAAAATCATTGCAGGAGGCGCACGTTGGGTTACCAATGCACGAAACAAAGCACAAGCAACAGTTAATGGAGTTATGAACTGGATAAAACAATTACCAGGCAAAGTATATCAAGAATTCATTAATATTGGAAGTAGAATATTAAGTGCTGGTTCTGACCTGGTTAAAAAAGCAAAACAAGTAGGTCAAGATATAGTCAATGGTATTCTGGGAGCAATGGGTATACATTCACCAGGTACTATACAAAAGAAAATATCAAAAGAATTCCATGACATGATCTATCAAATCGAAGATAATGTCGGTAAAGGATATAAAGCAGCTAAACTTGTTGGTGAAGATATTGTAAACGGTTTCCAATCTGAAAATGTAGAAGATGCTTTAAATGTAATGCCAAATGTGGATACCAGTATGATGGATACTGAAGTACCTACACCAGATGTTGACACTGAAATTCCTACTACTGTCACTGCTGAGGCTGATATGGAGATTCTTAACACTTCAGAGTCAGGTCTTTCACAACTTGTTCAAACTACCAATACTGCTTATACTGCTATGCAAAATAAGGAAAATTCAGCAATGAATAATATGTTGAATCATGTAGGTTCAAGTATGAGTGGAATACTTCAAAAAACCACTGCAGGACTTACTGCAACTACAAACGTTACAAAAAGTAATTTGGAAAATATGAATAACAGTACTGTGAGTGTAACTTCTAAAATGGTTTCTGCATGGGAAACTATGAGGAAAAAGATTGTTAAATCAGCAGATAATATTAGAACACAATCCACAAGTCACTTTACTAAATTAAGCAGTACTATTGGTTCATTTTATCGTAAGCTTCAAAATCCTCGTGGTTGGGGAGCAGGACCAGGTTCTACTTCAAGTGGTGCTAGAGGTGCTGGAAGACCAGCTGGAAAAATGTCTAGCATAACTTCCAAGATGGCAGAGAAAATAAATAAAGGTCCAGAATTCATCTCAGTTAATAAAATAAGGCAAAGTCCTTGTATTGACTCATCATGTATAGATTATATTGCTCCAGGCATTACTACTGGTGCTAACATTAAAATGGAAGATCTTATTCGTGGTAACTGTGTTGATTGTGATGTCAACCTTAAGAAACATAAAGGTGCAGGATGGGAAAATGTAGTCTCACCAAATGTACGCTACATTAAAGACAAATCCCGTAACTGGAGTATGAAAGGACCAATGATTATGGGTAAATACTCAACAGGATTATCATTTAAGGTTAGTGATTTTGAATCTGGAACACCTAAAATAGGATTTAGCAGCTTTAAATCCATGGCAGAATCATTATTTAGCCAAATCCCATATGATTTCTATTATGATAGTGAAAAATATGGTAGCTGGCAAAATGCACTTGCTGCAGGAAGATGCAATTGTAGTGATGGTGCAGATGCACTTATTGCATTAGCACATACCTGTGGTTTGTCTGCCTATAAACAACATGGTCATTGGAATCAATTTGGTCATTATTTCGCAATTGTAAATGGTCAAAAAATGGATACTACAGGTTGGCAACAACGCCGTACCTGGACACCGTCTGCATCTGCAGGACCTAGACCAAAAACCAATGATGATAATGATGATGGCATTCTTTCAAGACTTGCTAAAGATCTTCAAACTGGAGAAGACTTTGATATCTATACTGGTGAAACAGTAGAAGAAGTGAAAATTGAAGGAGAAGTAACTGTAAAACACGAATTCATAAATCTTCCAGAAGGAATCAGTGCTGAAGAAGTTGCAAGACTAATTAATGAAGCACCAGACGACGATGACTGGTTAAAAAAACTTATAAGCAGTAGTAAATTTCAAAATATCGACCGTAAAGTTAAGAAAAGATTGTCTTTAAAAGACAAACGTGCTAAAGGAGTCTAAAAAGCATGGATGAATATAAAGTATATCCTCGAAGAGTAAGAGGATTAGGTAATGTTCTAAATAAGCTAGATAGAGATGATTTTGAACTGTATAAATCTGAAGTCCGACAGGGAGATGGGAAAGTTCTTCAAGAAGGTGTTGAATTAGGAGTATTTAAGATGCAACTTGTTCTTAAAGAAGTTTTAATAACCGTAACTGGTGAAACAAGCTACGCTCCAAATGAAAGCACCACCTTAACTTTCACTCTAACCACTAAAGATACTGGAGAACCAGTTCCAAATGTGGACATCTTCATTTTTGAAGATAACCTGTCCTGGGGTAATGTAGAAACAAATGACGAAGGAAAAGCAACCTTCACATACAGTAGCACTTTGAAAGGATTACATGTACTTGAAATATTCTCCAACAATCAAAACGGCTTCGGTGGAGTTCATAAAACATTAAATGTTTACTGTCAAAAAGATTCTGGAGTTACATTATCTGCATCTCCAACTCCAGCTTATCTTACAGATCCAATTATTTTGACTGCAACTTTGAAGAACACTAATGATAATGAAGTTCTTTCAGGTAGAACCATCACTTTTTACGATGGTGATGAAGCAATAGGTACTGCAATTACAAATGATGAGGGAGAAGCCACATTTGTTTATGAACCAGAATAAAAGAAAGGAGTATTCTATCATGGTAAATTATACATTTAAAGCAAAATTTAATGGTGATGAACAATATCTTGAGTCTGTAAGTAATGCCGTTGATGTTACTCCAATAAAAGGAGATATTACATTATCTGTATCAACACAAAGAATTGACCCAAATGTTCCATTTACAATGACCATTACTGCTGTAAATCAGAGTGGTGCTCTTGTAGAAGACTTAGATTTAAGTTATGCATTTCGTGATGGTGATTCTACCATCACTTCAGGAAATGCGACTACCAATTCAAGTGGAAAATGCAATATAACTGCAACAATTGGAGATCTTGACGAAGTTCTATTAGATTTATCTGTTGCAGAGAATGCAGTATATAATTCAACAAGCATTACTAAAACCTTTGAAGTTGGAGCTATGAAAACTAACATTTCAATTTCAACAGTAAGTAGTGCGCTTATTGATGAAAACTTTACGGTATCTGGTTATCTTAATGATAAAGAAGGTAATCCTATACCTCAAGAAACTGTTACGGTCACATATGGTTCTCAAACCAAGAGTGTGCAAACTAATCAACAAGGAGCATATACTACAACAATTTCAATGAGTAGCAGTGGATCATATATTCTCTCTGCGAAATATGCTGGTTCAAATAACTATAAAGCATCAACAAGCACAACTGAAACAATATCCATTCTTAAAAGAAATGCAATCATTGAAATCATTAATTCAACACTGTATAGGGGTCAAACATTTTACGTTCGTTTGAAAGAGAGCAACGGAAACAGATTAGCAAATAAGAATGTTGTTTTCACAGTTGTAGGTAAAGATTACACTGCAAAAACAGACAGTAATGGTATTGCAGGATTACAGATTAACCTGGTTGACACTTCAGCTAGCATGACTGTAAGATTCAATGGTGATGCAATATATGCTGCTGCAAGTGCTGCAACAACAACACTTACAATTCATCCTTATGCAGTTGTACTTAGGAATGCAACAAGCTTTGCGAACTATGGTGAGGCTGTTGCTCCTTATAAAAATTGGGTTGAATTTGGTTCATCAGCAAATGGATATGTAAATATTTGTGGTTCAGCTTCTAGCCCTATTGCCGCAGGAGGTACATATAATACTCCTCGTGCTTTGAAAGCATCTAATTTTGGATTTAATTTACATTCTGATGATGTTATTAAAAGGATAGATGTTTCATGGGATGATGGAGGTTGGGGAACTACTGATTCAAGTTCCACTTCAAGTTCCACTTCTTTTAATAATGTTTCTAACCAGGTTCAAATAATCAATCATGGTGGAGGTAGTACTGGTGCAAAATCAGATTCAAAAACACCTGGAAAGAAAACATATACTCCACACACTGTCCAGTTTGATAATCCTGGCGCTACTGTTCAGGGTGTGAACAGTTCAGATATATCCGTAATATTGAGATGGGGTAGAAACAATTCTGGTAACCTGGGAAGGTTGAAATGTAGGGATATTTCTTTAAAAGTGTATTATACTCCTCATCAAACTAGACCCGCATAGGAGGAAATAAAATGGTTACAGTAAGAAAATATGCAAAAAACATAAGTCAAAGCAGTGGTACTTTTATTCCAGGCAGGAATCCTAAGATCTATCGTCAATTCACTAATCTAAATGCTTTAAAAAATGATGATGGAACTTATGCGTCTTGTGATAATATAGGTGGGAAAAATGGTACATGGCCTAGACCGTCTACATTATATTTCCGTGATTTCGGTTTTAATATTCCTAGTTATGCGAAAATAAAAAAGATTGTGATTGGTTATGGTCATAACAAGATTTCTTATAGTAGAAATTCATATCCTAGTATCAATGCTCCTCTTATCACTCTTACCAATGTTTCTGGTTGTAGTCAAAGAGGATATGCAGTACCAGTAAATTATGCAAGATTTACAAAGACTTATAATGTTTCTCCTACACCTAATCAAGTTAATTCCTATAATTTTGGTGTTAATCTTGATTATCCTATTAATGCGAATACTAATCCGGGTGGAATGAAGGTTGGTTATGTTTGGATTGAGATTACATATGATGATCTGAAATTCAGTATAAACTCCAATATTGTGAAAGGTAAGGAGAAGTATTATGTTGATGATCTTGTTGAGGTTCAGCTTGATCTTGCGAATTTGTCGCAGGCACGGATCGATTATGATGCTTCGGTGAATATTAGTTTGCCTGCTGGTGTGGAATATATCAGTAAGGTTAGTGGAAATGGTTCTTTAAATAAGAATAATGCCTCTAATATGGTTTGGATTTCAAATATGGGTTCCAACTATAAGAGTAGTGTTGTTTTGAGGTTTAAGTGTACTAGTGTAGGGAATAAAACAATTACTTTTACAGAATCTAGTACTGGAATAATCACTAGGTTGACTCTGAAAGTAGAGGAAGATCAGCTAAAAATAATAGTGGAATCACCAGATTATGGTGTTGAAGATGAAAAATTCCTTTTAAAACTTACTGCTCAAACAAATGCGCCACAAAGCGATGCAGGAGTAATATATTTTCACTTACCTGAAGAGTTAGATATAGATTCATTTTTTAATCCTAGTGTAACAATTACTCCATTTGTAAATGATGATGGTCTGGAAGTATGGGAATGGGAACCACAATTAAGCAATACTACAGTGGATGAGTGTAATATTTATGTTACTGCAGTTCAACCAGGAACATTTACATATTATATTAATACATCTCCAAATTTTACTGAAAACAATGCTTATACTATTAAAATAAAGCCTAAAAACTTAACATTGCCTTATTTAAGTAAGATTGTTGTTAATGATGAAATTAGGGGTCGTATGGAGCATGGTATTAAATATACCTTGATTTCATTTATGAAAATTGTCCTGGACAATGATAATATTGAGTTAGATGATTATGCCTATAATTTCAAAATGGGCTTTTTCAATAGTCCTCTTCCTGAAAATGAAGAAGATTTCACTGAGGAATACATGTTAGCAAACAGTATTTTTTCTGATTCATCAATAGAAGCTAACACTTTAACTAAAAAAAGTTTGGAGTTTGTTTTTGATGAAAACAACCCTCTTATAATCATTTTCACTGGAGAATATCTTGAGCTTAACCATGTTGAAAATGTCAGTGTTGAATTTACAGATCCAATTCTTGCAGAAACAGCATTTTACACAGGAATTGAAGAACCAGGATTATTCCCTACACCTCTCAAAAGTCTTATTGAAAATGAAAACTTCGCAGTCACCAATCTTGAAAGTCTTAAAGAAACCAACCGTATTAGAATCTATGATTACCAAATGGGTGGCTTAGAAACTAGGGACAATATTGTTATTCAAGGCCTAAAAGTTAATTTTAATGTCAATACAAATAATGATTGCAGTCTTTTGCTGAAAGTAATAACTCCTAATGGTGCTGTAGGTGAGAGAAGCCTTAATATAAATGAAGGTACTGAAGAAATCTCAATTGGTGGTAAATTTGACCTTTTTGGTTTAAAATTTGAAGATTATCAAGATTTAGATTATTTAGAACTTGAACTAACTGAATTAAATCCATTCTACCACGATACATATTTGGAAATTAATAATGTTTATCTTTCTTTCTATTACATGACTATTCCTGAATATGCTATCAGAGCCTATGTCAATGGTGTTGATTGCAGATACTATAACATGTTCATTACGAATGTGAAAATTCCAGCAGCAACAGACAACAATGTTAAATACATTAATGTAAATGGTACTGACTCAAACATGCCCTACCGTAGCAATATCAAAGAAAAAGAAATCAAAATTGAATTCAGCGTCCTTGGCTGTGATCTTGAAGAAACATCACTATTCCTCGAAAGAATAGGGAATCTCTTCAGAAATAAAAGAAATGAATTTAACAAACCAGAACCTAATACAGTTGAATTCAGCCATTATCCGAATCGTGTTTGGGAATTTATACTGGAAGATGCAATTGATGCAGAAGCAGAAATATCTGATTACAGTGGAGACATAAAATTAATAATTCCATCTGGTACAAGCCGGTCTAAAGAAGCATTGGTAACCAATGCTCAAGGAACAAATCAAGGAATTGGAAAAGTAACACCAATAGTGCAGGCAATTCCTTTATCTGATACTGTGACAATAACAGAAACTGTAACAGGACAAAACATGATTATTAGAGATGAAAATCTGAGCAAAGCAGAAACAATAATCATTGATTGTGAAAACAGATCTGTGCAGAAGGTAATGAAAGTAGAAGATGGTAAGCTTAATTACACTGACATAACTAATAAGATAGATTTTAACAGTAAATGGTTCTTACTGGAAGGAGAATACCGTTTTTCCGGCGGTGAAAGTGCAAACATACAATCCGTGAAATTTTACGAAAGGTGGTAGTATTGTTTAATGTCATAATTTTAGATCAACAAGAAAACGTGTTAAAATATCTCAATTCAGACTACCTTGACATTGAAGAAACAATGGAGAAAAAAGGACTAAGAACCATAACATTAACCTATCCATTGCAGGACAATGTCAATGAAGTAAGAGACTGGTTTAAAATAGGAAATAAAATTTACGTACCAGCCGTAAACGGTCTGGAAGAATGTTTGTACGTGATAAACAATAACTGTAAAATCGACTACTGGAATGACAATAACATTTCTCTTTCTGCTGAAGAAGTACTATCTGAGCTAAACTATGTTGATCTGTTTACTCAAACTGATACAAAAACAGTGACAGTCAACAGATCCAGATTAGAGGAATGGTTCGGAGAGTACTTCAACATTGGTATTGTTGAAAATTGTCTTAATCAAAATCTTCAGGTAATAAGTACTGCAGGTACAATGACAAAATTAGGTCTTCTCAGACATATTGAAGAAAAAACAAGCAATATATTCCGTACAAGATACGAAAAAGAAGAAAATACTAATTTAATTAAACGTTATCTTGATTTTCTTCAACCTGGACATATTGGAAAACATCATGACATAGGTATTGATCTCAATTATACTGCTGATAATATTGAATTTGAAGTAGATGAAGCAGATACATATAGGGCAATTGCTCCAATACTTTCGTTAAATGAGAATGAAAATGAAAGCAATACTGCGGGTGCAGATAATACAACAAATTCTGCAATTACACGTGAAGATCTTACAAAAATCATCAATGATTGGAAACAATTAGCTGTAACTAAAGGTGAAGTTATACCCATGATTGTAGAAAAGCAGACAGAAACAAATGCTTCTACAAATGAAACTATTGAGAAAATAGTTTACACAGCATATTGGCAAGCACCATTCAGGAAAGAATCTGGAAAGCTCTATATTATAGATGACGTGGATACTAATTGTGAATATAATTCTGTTTTAAACAGACCAGATGTAGATACTGTTAAATCAATTCCAAAAATAGGCACTGTTGGAACATCAGACACAGATAAATATGCAATCTACAATGATTGTGCAATGAAACTCATCGAAAAAAGGTATCCTGAACTTTCAGTTTCAGTCAGCATGAAAGATCTTGAAGAAACACTCCAGGACGAAAATAGTTTTAATATTTATGATACATGTTATCTACGAATTCCTGGTTTTGACAAATTACAATTAATCGATGTTGAAAAAACCAGTAAAAATCCTCATTTGCCTGGTGAGAATAATATATCTTTCAGTAATGCTGATTTATCAAGTAGGATAGTTCAGAAAGGAACGGTTGTAGAAGCTGCTAATACAAATATCAATTATGGTAAAGGAGAGTACTTTAAGGCAAAACTTCTTAGTGATGGTGAACCAGTTGCAGGTAAAACCTGCAGTATTACCGTTGTGAAACCAGACCAGAAAGTAACAACAACTGTAACTACACCTACCGCCACTACCACTAATAATGCTGAAACCATCACAGTAACCATGAGGCCTTCATGTGCATATCATTGTGGGGAATATAAGCTTCATACAAACACTTTCGTTAAAAAATGTCCTTTTTGCGGTTCTACTAATCTTAAAATTAATCCTAAACGGACTTATGAAGGTGAGATTACTTGTGGAAAATGTGATGCGGATTATTGTGGTGTCTGTGGTCGTGAGAAGATGTATCCAAGCAGAGCACGATTGACCAAAGCTTCAGCTCAAACAAGCACTACAGAATCCACTACTAAAACAGAAACCAAAGACATTAAAGGATACACTAAAGTTTACACAATGAAAACCGATGAAGACGGTGTTTTCAAACTTCAAATTAACCTCCTTAGAGGAGATTATACATTAAAATGCAATTTCGGAGGCGATATTGAGTACGGTGCAAGTAATAAAACCGTTAGCCTAAAAGTAACCTAATAATTGGAGGGTGAAAAATGGAGTTAAATTTCAAAGTCAAAAATCAGGCATTAAAAAGAACAGACCACCAGATTGTGGTCAATAAAAGCAGGAACTTTCATCAATGCAATTTCAAATTCAATGGGGAAGACTGGGAAGGTATAGAAAAATTTGCAATATTCCGGAACAGTGAAGGAAAATCCTATATCAATTTCTTAGGCAGCCAGATGGAATGTAAATGCAGCATACCCGCACCAGCAATGATTGGAAATTATATGATGATTTCCGTTTATGGTGGAGACTTATTAACAAGTCAGGAGCTTAAAATAGTCTTACTTCCATCAGGATATACTATTGACATTACACCAGTCAATCCTGAGGCTAAAGATATTTTTGAAGCAGCATTTGAGAAAATAGAAAGCAAAATAGATCACATCACTTTTGAAGAAGGATACCTACGATGCTACAGTAATGGTGTTCTTCTTGAAGAAACACCAATCATGGTGGATATTCAAGCGAAAATAAAAGAATTAATACCATCTTTCAGAATTTCTGAAGATGGAGACTTAATAATAAACTACAAAGAATAAAAAAAAGAATTGGAGGAGATTAAATATGGTAGAAGTAAATCTTGGAAATATTAAAGGACCAAAAGGAGATAAAGGAGACAAAGGAGATACTGGAGCACAAGGACCAGTAGGTGAAACAGGTGCAACTGGAGCAACTGGTGCAAAAGGAGACCCATTTACAGTTAAAAAAACTTACGCATCTATAACCTTAATGAACGAAGATTTCAGTAACTCTGAAGTAAGTGAAGGTGACTTTGTAATGATTGTCAGCAACCCCGAAGATGAAGACAATGCAAAACTCTATGTCAAAGGAAGTACTGAATTTTCATTTGTCTGCGACCTATCCGGACAACAAGGGGTAAAAGGAGATAAAGGAGACAAAGGAGATACTGGAGCAACTGGAGCAACAGGTGCTGCTGGAGAAAATGGAGAAGATGGAATAGGAATATCCAGTATTGCAAAAACATCAAGCGTAGACCTTATAGACACATACACCATTACCTATACTGATAGTTCTACATCTACTTTCAGCGTTACCAATGGTACAAAAGGAGAGAAAGGAGATAAAGGAGACAAAGGTGAAACTGGTCCTGCAGGTGCAAATGGTGTTGATGGAAAAACCCCTACACTCAGAATAGATGCAGACGGAAACCTCTATGCAGATTATCCTGAATAATCTGCAAAATATCCTTTATGGAGGTCTTTTTTTGAGTAGTAAATTCATTGGCAATATAGCCAATATGATGAAACAGTTTTTCTACACAAAAACAGAAACAGACACCAAATTATCTGAAAAATCAAATACTGATCATACTCATGTGAATCCTTCTTTAGCATATAATTTACAATATAACTCAAGTTATGTGGCGTCTGGGACATCATATTTTGCAAGAAGAGGGGAAGTATGTACTTATCTATTTTCATTCAGTGGACAAGGTGGAGCATTCACTCAGGCAGGTACATGGTATACAGTCTCAGCTGAGAATATCCCTGAAACATTCCGTCCAATTAATATTGCTGTGATGCTCATGTGTCCACCAGTAGCTACAGGATATGCTGGAGGGATTGTAAAAGTAACAAGAGAGGGATTAGTACAGATAAGATTAGACACTGCGAAAAAACAATTCCAATTACATGGAACACTCACTTATGTCTGCAACGGCGACGTGGGGGGGGTAATTTAAATTGGATAAACAAATAAATGGAGATTTTTTATATGAATAATCATTGTGATGGTTGTTGTTACAACCAAAAAGAAGAAAATGACCGTTTAGGCTGCAACAAAATCAAATGTTGCTACCTGAATGAAAATAAAAAAGAATGCCTGGTCTATGACAAGGAAGTGAAAATATGAGTGAACACATTAGCTATACTGAGTATAAAAAAATAATGAATCGTGTAGCTGGTTGGCTTGTACAAAATAAGGCTAAATTCAATAAAAGACAATTATATGGGTATATGAATACGACCGCTACATTAAAAGCAGTTGAGAAGAATGTAGGAAGTAACTATACACCAAATCACTTTGTGGATTATCCATGGGGTGCAGAATACGTGGAATGTGCTGTTGAGGACAATAAGGATTTAGGATTCTTACCAGCATATGTAACTAGCAGCAATGGTACAAAATACTATAAAAACTGTTATGTCAGCATGGCTAAACGAGTAGCTGCATATGAAGTGAAAAATAAGGTTAGCCCAGCCATAGTTTACATAATGGATAATTATGGCAATGGAACAACATCAAATACCACTGACGTTACATTACAAAAATTCATCAATGCATTTGGTAACGTGACAGATATTGACAGTTGCCTTGCAAAAATCAAAGACAGAGGTTATTCCTATTATTATAATAGTGTTTACAATACTATTACTACCATCAACCGTATCAAAAATAAAAAAGGAGCAAATTGTACTGATGCATCACAATTATTCTACCGCCTAGGAATTGCATTAGGCTATACTGTGCAATTCATTCATGTGATGTGTCAGTCTGGTACTGGTCATATACGCTTAAGATTGAAACATCCAAAAAATACTGGTGGCAAATGGATTTATCGTGACCCGGCAGCCGTCCTAAGTGGTAACGGCATTACTTCAAATTGGTGTATGAATGGAAAAGTAATAGCATATGATCCAGCATGGATCTTTAACGATTTATATCAATAAGTTGACTTATGTCAACATTTCTTCTTTTTTTAGATAATTTTATTATATTGTATTGTATATATTAAAATAGAAAAGTGATGGTTTATTAATGATAATTAATCCTATAATATTCAATTTAAAAGGTAGATAATATGGAAGATACTGTAAACAAAGTAATAAATGTTGATGATATTAATTATGCAATTTATCAAATTGGAAGTTGGAAAAATAGCTATGAAATCAACCAGGTAGGTTTATCTCATGAAATTCCAGTTACTGAAAATACTGTTGATCATGTTAAATTATCAATGGATGAAATCAGAAGGGCGGAGTTTGAGATTGATGGCACTCCAGTAAATGGTTTTGTTGCCATATCTTACCAGATAAATCCTAAAATCCGTGATATGGATTTAAATGAAGCTATTGAACTAGAACAAAAAGAATATGATAATATTGTTAGTGAATTAGATAATTTAAAGTTAATTGATAATGATGGAACTGTTTCACTTGATAGTGAAGATTATTTAATTTATAAACTTGAAAAGGAATGTCACGTTACCCAATCAATACCTGCTAATAAGCATACACTAGATTATCATAAAAAAGAAATGGAAAGAATTGATAAATCAATCATTTAAAAAAAGTCTAATGTAACTTTCTTATTCTTTTTTAATTCTTTAGGAGGTTCTACTGAAACAAATTCAATCCCTTCTTCACTAATTAATTCTTTTGCGTCTTCATCAATGGAAGGTGCTACAAGAATTCCCCGTATGTCTTGTTTTTCACATTCTTCATTTGTTAATGAGTCTTCCAAATCTTCAAAATCGGTTAAATATCTTTTTAATTGTTTAACTGCACTCACACCTGCTTTTCTACATTTCAATTCAAGAACCATCAGATTATTCTCTTTGTCTTTTCCTAAAATGTCAATAAAACCATGTTCTACACTGTATTCTCTAGCTGTTGGTTTAAATCCTTCCTCAATGATATGGGGCCTTTCCATAATCATATCTCCCATATCTTTTTCGTAGCCTGCTTGTTCTAAATCCTCAAAGTCTTCAATGTTAGTATAGTTTATCAGATGTATTTCTCCAAGTTCTACAGTTAATAGTTCTTTTGGAGTTCTTCTATGACTTTCTAAGAAAAGTGTTTCATTTTTTAGGTATGCTCTTGCTTTTGATTTTGGAGGTTGCCAATTTACAGGTTCCACTTTTTTATCTTGATGAACTAAAAATGATCCATCAGGTTTTATAAGTATTATTCGCTCTCCCCAGTTTAATTGACTAAGTGCACGACCTTCATATTCAATTTTACAATTGGCATATATGTAAACTGTAGCTTTTTTACGTAATCCTTCCTGAACAAGGTTATATGCATTTTCATGGTTTGGGGTTTCAAGTAATTTGTACTTCATTAGATTATACATTACCAACTGTTTATTATTAATTTTTTCCATTGAAATCTAAAAATTGTTTCATTCGTATAATCGAAAATTATTTTATTATATAAGAATAAATATTTTTATGTAAAATAGTTGTTATATACTGGATCAATAGGAGTAATTGAATTGGACACCATATTAAATAATATTGAATATTTTTATTTAGATGATTTTGAATTTACAAATGGTAAAGTATTAGAAAATGCAAAAGTTGAATATGTAACTGGAGGCACTCCTCAATATGATGATGAGGGAAGAATCATTAATGCAATTATTTTTTGTCATGGTTCTGGAGGAAATTATGGTTCTATTAGAAAATTGAATGAATTATCTCGTCCTGGAGGACCATTTGATAAAGAAAAGTATTTTTTTATCTCAATGTCTGGTTTAGGAAGTCCTGAATCTTGTGCCCCTTCCACTACAGAATTATACTACAATTTTCCGGAATTTTCTATTGAGGATATGGTAAATTTTCAAAAAAAGTTTTTAGAAGAGTGTTTCGATATAAATCATCTTAAAGGTATTATGGGTAACTCAATGGGGGGTTTTGTTGCTTTAACATGGGGTGTACTCTATCCAGATTTTATGGATTTTATAATTCCAATGGTTTCTAGTTATAAAAATGGAGGTCATAATTACATATTGTCTAAAGTAACTGATGAGATAATTTCATCTGATCCTCATTATGGTGTTGACGCCTACTCAGAATCTCTTACAAGAACTTTAAAATTGTCTACTCAAGTTGCATTTAGCTATGGTCTTTCAAGAGAACAATACCGAAACATGAGTAGGTATGAATTAGATGTGGCTATTGATGATTATGGTGACGAAGGCCTATTTTCAGATATTTATGACATCAAATTTCTAAATGATGCTATGTTAAATTACAATATTGAAGATCAATTGGATAAGATTAAAGCGGAAGTTCTGATAATAGCTATTAATCAAGATCAATATTTCCCACCAGAATTAGATGCTATCCCTTTAAGTAATTTAATCAAAAACTCTACATTAATTTGTTATGATTCATTATTAGGTCATGTAGGTACCAATGAGCTAGTAAAAATCAAAGATGAAATAGGAGAATTTATGTCAAAATTTTAGGTGTTTAATATGGATGTAAAAATCGTAGATTACTCTCAAGGAGATAAAAACTATGTTGATTATGAAGTTAGAGGATTAACTGATAATCAACTTGATTTCATTAAAAATAATTTAGATGAAGAGCTTACAATTGACAATGGTGTATTGAAAATCAGAATGTATTTTGATGATGATATTTTCCCGTTTAAAAGTGATGAATCAAAAGTAAGATTAAATGATTTTATAGCTAGAGAAGAAATTGAAATGAATGTTTTCTTGTCTAGCTTTTTAGAAAATTTACTTTGAAACATTTAACATATGCTCTACAGCTTTTAAGGATTTTTCACAAACCTCTTTAGGAAGTGTAATTTCTGGTTTTTCCTCTTCTAAAGCTTTTTTTACTTTTTCCAATGAATGTAATTTCATAGTTTCACATATTGCATCTTCCAGCAATGGATAAACTTTTTTATCTGGAACTTCACGATTTAACCTTGTAATCATGTCCACTTCAGTTCCAAGTACAAATTCATCTTTATCACTTTCGGCAATATGTCTGAGCATTCCTCCAGTTGACAACACTTCATCACAGGCATGCTGAACTTCTATTTTACATTCTGGATGGCAAATAATCTCCGCATTAGGATATTCCTTTCTTTTTTTCTCAATGTCTTCTACAGTAATATTGTCATGAACATAGCAGTGTCCCTTTTCAGGAACAGGAATTATCTCTTTATCAAGTTTTTCAGCTATGTGGTTTGCAAGATTTTTATCAGGTCCAAATAAGATTTTATCACTTTCAAGACTATTCACGACTTTAACTGCATTGGCAGAAGTACATAATGTATCTGCATGCTGTTTGGCTTCTGCAATACTGTTTACATATAATACAACATTGGCATCAGGATGTTTTTCAATAGCTTTCAACAATTCTTCTTCATGTAACATATTGGCCATTTCACAGTCTGCAGCTAAATCAGGTATTACAATCTTTTTATCCGGGTTTAATATAAATGCAGTTTCTGCCATGAAGTCTACACCACAGAAGACTACAAGATCTTTATCCTCAATTTCAGAAGCTTTAATACATAATTCTAAGGAATCTCCTATGAAATCAGCTATTTCTTGGATTTCTTTTGGCTGATAATTATGGGCAAGTATTATTGCATTTTTTTCATCTTTCAATTCCTTAATTTGTTTTTTAATTGCATTAATTATCATCACCTCGGTTTTCATTTATGATTTTTCTAATCTGGTTAGTAATTATAAGTTTATAATCTTCTTTTTTATTAAATCTTTTTACCCAGAATTTTATTTTGATTTTAATGTTTTCGTCTATTCCTTCAGTTTCAACTTTAGGCTGGGGTGTTTTAGCTATCTCATCATAAGTGTTTATGATATTGAAAAATTCCTTTTTAAACTTCAAAACATCAACATCTAATGGAAGTGAAACATCTAGAATCACTTTTTCTTTTTCATGCTTTTTGAACCGGGAATATGGTGTAGTTGAAAGGGCGGAATTTGGAATCATTACCATATTTCCTGTTTCAGTTAAGATGCTTGTATTTCTAAGACCAATTTCTTTAACTTCTCCTTTAAGATTGTTTATCTGCATTGTATCTCCAACCTTTAAGCTTTTATCAGCTATTAAGAAGAATCCTGATAGGAAATTTGAAATAATGTTCTTTGCAGCTAGACTTACAACAATACCCATAACTCCAATACTTATAATCATTCCTTTCAAATCAATTCCGAAGATATTGAATATGATTAATACAGCTATTATGATTACACCATACTTTATGCAGTTTTTAATCGCATATATTATGGTCAAATTCTTTTCAAACCTTTTTAAATGATCAACAATATGTGAAATTATCTTTATAGTGGCATATGATGCGATTATAACGATTATTGTGTAAATTATTCTTAAGAAAGGTTCTAAGGTTGTATAAATATCCATAATCATCACTTAAATATTAATGACCATTAAATCATAGGCTAAATGGCTGTTTTTAAATTCCTTACGGGCTTCAGCTAGTAAATCATTAGTATTAATATAACGGGGACTAAAATGAGTTAGAATTAATTTGCCTACCTTGGCTTCACCAGCTATTTTAGAAGCGTCTGCTGATGTTGAATGGAAGTTTTGAACAGCTTTGTCATTATCCTCAAGAGTATAAGTAGCTTCATGTATTAACAAATCAGCACCATTTGCAAATTGGACCATCTCCTCACAAGGACGAGTATCTCCAGAATAGACCATTTTTTTGGATTTTTTAGGTTTGCCTAGTACTTCTTCAGGTTTTACAACTTTTCCATCAACTTCCACTTCTTCTCCATTATGCAATTTTCCAAACAATGGTCCAACAGGAACTCCAAGGTCAATAGCTTTTTGTCTAAGGAACTGTGGTCTCTTTTTCTCTTCTATAGAGTAGGCATATGCTATTACATTATGTCTGACTTTTTGAGCTTTAACGATAAATTCTTCAGTTTCAAGAATTTTCCCGTTTTCAATTTCCACCACTTCAACTGGAAAGTCAAAATCCTGGAATCCTAAGAGTTTAATAGCTGCCATTATTCTGTTAAGTCCTTTGGGTCCGTAAATGTATAATGGCTTTTCACGGCCTCTAAAGTTCATTGACTGTAATAATCCAGGAAGCCCTAATATATGATCTCCATGAAAATGGGTTAAGAATATTCTAGTAATCTTCATGGGGCTTATTTTAGCAAATATCAATTGTTTTTGTGTTGATTCACCACAATCAAAAAGCATTACTTCTCCAGCATACCTTAAAGCAATAGCTGGATGACTTCTGGTAGGTGTGTGAACAGCTGATGAGGTTCCTAAAATTGTTACTTCCATCTAATCACTATTTAATAATCTTATTGAATCTATTAATAAATATAATCTTTGTGAATTCATTTTATATTAATTCAATTCTGGTTCTTTCAGTTCTTTTGTGACATATATTTAATTAGTTTTACAATTAAAATTATAATAATTAATGATTTTGAGTGATGGATATGGATAAAATAATTGAATACATGATTCTTGAAGATGAAGGATTTGGGGATGTTACATCAAATGCTGTTATTGACAAAGATCAGGTAGCTGTAGCTGAAATCACTTCTAAAGAAGACGGTATTCTTGCTGGTGTCAATTTGGCTAAAGATATTTTTGATTATATGGATATTGAGGTTATTTTTAATTTAGATGAAGGAAGTGGAATTACTAAAGGAGATTTATTATTCCATATTAAAGGTAATGCTTCAGATATTCTTTTAGCTGAAAGAACAGTCCTTAATCTTTTAATGCATATGAGTGGTGTAGCTACTTTTGCAAATAGCTATGTGGAGATTGTTAAGGACTATGATGTTATTGTTGCAGGTACAAGAAAAACCGCTCCTGCCCTTGCTAAATTTGATAAAATGGCTTTAGCTATTGGTGGGGCAGATACTCATAGATTTTCATTAGATGACATGATTTTAATTAAAGACAACCATATCAAAGCTGTTGGAACTCCATTGGAAACTCTTAAAAAAGCCCAAAAAAATGCTAGCTTTTCTAAAAAAATTGAAATTGAAGTTGAATCATTAGACGATGCAGTGGCATGTGTTAAAAACAATGCAGATATAGTCATGTTGGACAATATGTCTCCTGATGAAGTTAAAGAGGTCTTAGATGCTTTGGAAAATTTAAATATTCGTCAAAATTCTCTCATTGAAGTTTCAGGAGGAATTACTAAAGATAATATCTGCGATTATGCAACTTTAGGGGTGGATATTATTTCTGTTGGAGCTCTTACTCACTCTTCAAGAAGTCTGAATTTTAGTTTAAATTTTGCAGATGAATAACTTATATCTGTTAAATTTTATGCTATTGTTTTATATAGTATATGACAGTACTTCAATTAATTATTTAATCTTTTGATAATTTTATGTCTTCAATTTATGCATATTTTTGTTTGTTAAATTAATATTCGCATTTGGGGGATAATAATATGTTTCATTGTTTAAAACTACGA
>OGXX01000260.1_pt1 | contig 57863 bp, 33 predicted proteins | sample 1576301 | NCBI WGS metagenome assembly OGXX01 (sample SAMEA3541469, study PRJEB24748) | human gut metagenome | biome: human gut; feature: human-associated habitat; material: faeces | place: China | collected 2012
ACATTGATAGAGCATCTATTGTAGCTGCTTTTTGTCTGAATTTATCTGCTTTGATAAAATAATTTTCTTCAAACCAAATAACCTTTTCTTCTTGAATATCAAACTCTTTTAAGTCATAGGATTCTACAAAAGTTTCGAAACTCTTGCGCTCGGAAAGTTCTTCGATTAAGAGATTCCGTTCGGAAAGGTTAACTTCGTACACAAGTACGCGATCTGTAAAATGTTGAGGTTCAACATAACCGTCTAACTTTTGCAAGAAAGTTGCTATATTCTCTATTTCTTGATAAGCATCGTCTGGCTCTGGATTAAACATTGCAATTGTATTTTGTCCATCTGTTGACTGCTTATAGTAATTCCATAATGTTTTGTTCATAGTTTTATTTTATATATTTATTCTTTTGGTATTGTTTGCCGTAGAACGAAGATGCAATAATTGGAGTTGTCTAAAATACTGATGCGATACTTTCCTGCATAAGTCTTGTATCGTAAATCTACTCTCCATAACAAAGTATTAGAGTTCATTGGTAATTATGGTATCTTCTTGTCTGTATATCAGTACTGCAAATGTAATTATTTTTACTGATAAAGGGAAATATTAGAAATAGTTTTTTGTATGATAGTATGATGAAAGTTGTCCTTGTGAATGTTTTATCATAAAAAGTTGATATTTTTTGCTGAAATATTTGGTGGATTAAAAAAAACGTCGTACTTTTGCACTCGCTAAAAAGAAATAGCAACACTGCTTCAGTAGCTCAGTTGGTTAGAGCACCTGACTGTTAATCAGGGGGTCGTTGGTTCAAGCCCATCCTGAAGCGCTTAAAAAAGCCTTGCGGAATGCCGCAAGGCTTTCTTATTATTTACTTATGAATTTAAAAACCGGAAACCTTTTGTTATTGGCCTCCGGTTTTTTTAATTCAGGTCAGGGTCTGTGTATTGGTTTTATTTTGTGAATTTGGCGGTATGTGAGCCGCAGTTCACAATGTATATGCCTTTGATAAGATTTTCGGTATTGACATTGTTGGCACCAGAGTAAACAAGGCGTCCGTCAGTGCGGTAAATTTTTACAACTGCGTTTTCATCCACACCATTCACTGTGAGTGTATTTCCAGTTATAGAAATGCTGAAATCGCCGTAAGTTACATTGTCAATACCCACTGTTGCCTGCTGGCGCACCCGGATGCGGCTTTGGGAGCCTCCGTTGGATAAATAAACGGTTTTGGAGCGCTGTTTATCGGTGTCTTCAGCCGAGAAGCGCACGGCATAACTTCCATCCTCCTTTGTGACAGGGGTTACAGTGAGCCAATCGTGTACCGTACCTTCGGCAACAAGGGGCAAACGGTTGTCATTATCCACTATCCACCATTTTTCGGGGTCGTTGGTTGCTGTAGCTTTTACCTCAATCATATTGCTTTCAGGATCGAGTTCAACGATTTCCTCTTCTAATTTAAGGAAGTGGAAAGCTCCGTTGAGACTTATATACAGGGCCGATGAATAATCTTCTAAAGCTGCTGAGGCAGGATAGAGCGAAAGGGAATTGTCGGGCATACGGAACATCATGTAGGCATAATTGTGATTTGCGTCATTATGCACTGATTGGGCACAAGCAGCAAATGTGCGTACTTTGGAACTGTCGGCGAATCCGCTTATCATCATAAGGGTGTGTTCCGTCATTTCATAAGGAGTGTCGAGATGGAAGAAGGCATTGTAGAACCCCCATCCGTCTATATCTTTGCCTAACGCTACAGCAGTGGCCACGGGTTCGGCGCTTACTTGTCCGTAGTTGTCGACAGTATATATTTCAAGTTTGATTTCAGCATCCTCATCGGCATCAAATTCACCGAGGGTAAGCATAATGTCGTAAACCGTAAGAGGTGCAGGAGGAGCCATGAACAGGTTGCCGAAAGCCACTTGTTCTATGTTGGTGCCCCAGGTATTGGCGGCAGCGGTTCCGAAACAGTATGAGCCGTTTCCGAAATTAGGTGTCACGAGATGTTTGTGTATATAGTCATAGTTGCCGAGATATACCTTTTCGTCAGCGAGATCGGGTACATTTCCGCCTACATACATTCCACCTTTGGCAGAATCATTGATGTCAGGTGAATATGTGTCGGATCCGTTAGGATTGGTGGCTGTGAGTACCGGATAGGGGATGGGCTGCCCTTCGCTCCAGGAATATGTCACCACAGCTTCGTTTCCGGTAAGTATGTTATCCATTTCGCCGGTAGATTCATTGAAGAAAGCCCATGAGTTGTTTTCAGTATATGCGTTTGAAGAGGCTTTCCATTCAATTGGAGTGTTGGCGGGGAGAAGGATATATGATTCGGAATTGCTGTGCAGTCCGTCGCTTATGCCAGCCATCAGTATACCTTCAGGGAGATAATAGAAAGCTTCCGGTGCCGGAGCAGCTACAGTGACGGCGTCCACAGCCATAGAGTTGCCCGACATGCCGTTGGCCGAGTTGAGGTAGCGGAATGCGATTTTCACATTCTGTCCGTAATATTGTGTAAGAGGCACACAATAGGAGCTGTATTTCAGTTCGCCCATCATATCATACATTTCATCATCCGTCATGGCTGCGCATACATCAGAGCTTGCTTTCCAGATACATGTCCAGTTGGTACCATTGTCCGTGGATACATGAACTTCGAGGTCGCATTCTACAATGTTCCTGTCATAAGCCATACTGTTCCAGCTGAAATCATATATGGCTCCGCGGTCTATTTCAGCCAAAAAGAAAAGGTCGTGGTTTTGGCCTACGGTGAATTGCGGTGTTATCACCCATTCGTCCTGAGGCGCCGCAGCTCCTTCTATTTTCTCCCCATTGCCGTTCTGGTAACTCCAGTTGTAGGTAAAATGTATCCAGCATTCTTTCACACCGTCGGTAGTGATGTCGGTCCAGTAGCCGTCGCCGGTGTCCTGTACGTTCCATGAGTTGTTGATATTGTGTGAGCACATCTCCAATGTAGGGGTGTTTTCGGGAGTGTTTATTTCCGTCCATCCTTCGGGCAGCCAGTCCAACTCATTGGTATGGCCTTCGAAATTTTCAAAAAACGAAGCATTTTCAACTGCTTTCCAAGGACGGTTGATATATTGTGGTGCTGCCGACACTTTGCCGTTTTTAACGATATCATAAAAAATCCGGCCCCGGCTGTCGCGCACAGCGCGCTTTGTAATGCCCGGAGCCATCTGTTTTTCAGATATCACTGTGCGTTCACTGCTGAGAAAGCCCATTAATTGTGATTTCGACTCTAGAGCTCTCTGTTGATCCATTGGAGCGATACTGTTGGCGATAATTGTTGATGAGGACAATGCCATCGTCAATAATAAAGAAGTAAGATGCTTCATAAAAATAAAATTAAGTTCCTTAATATCTGTATTGTCAGAGTGTTAATAGACAAAATCATATTGATTAAGGCTAAAACCCACATAGATATTTTGTATTTGGTATAATTGATTTTATTTGTAAAGCTATAAAATTAAATTAACAATAATATGCGCGAATTGCTATAATTTGTTTTTATTAACTATAATATATACTTAAATAGATAAATTAAATAAAAATTAACTAATAAGGTTGGCAGATCTAAGTTGATGGGTTTTGCTAAATGTGGTTAAATTGCATAAAATCGTGAATATGAATCAGTTTTTATCTGTAAATTTGCATGATGATTATCATCGCCTTGTCACGGGGCTGACCGGTTTTGACAGCGTGTAGAGGTGGTGAGCAAGCATGCAGAGCAATGATGGCTATGCTCTTAAAACTCTGACATCAACAATTTTAAATGGCGAAAACAACTACGCTCTTGCTGCTTGATCGAAGTATAGTAGATCCGCTTAATCTCCGCAACAGTTGCAGAGACAAGACATCGCCCAATCGTCCTTGTTCCGAGACAGATTGATCAGGCGGTGCAGGTAAATCGGAAATAGGGAATGCCATGCTCCGGGGCTTTCCCGAAAATTTAGGAGATAAGGATATCGTTGGCCGTTTTCAGCCTGCTGTGTCACGAAAACCAACTGAAAACTAAGCATGTAGAAAACTCATTAGTTCCACGTTTGGACGAGGGTTCAAGTCCCTCCAGCTCCACTAAAACCTCGGGCTATCAAGTAGCCCGAGGTTTTTTTGTGCTTTATCCCTTCGGTATCATAATGGTGACTTATGCCTGTAGGATAAAAATGTTATTTGTTATGGTCAGATTCCAAACAGAAAATTCAATGGCTTGGAAGCCTTAAATTTATCAACGGTGTCACCGGCATAAATCTCACCATTTGTCAAGGTAAGTTTTTTCACAGGCATTCCCGCGCTGAAATCAGCTTTTCTGAAATCCACCCAGAAGATGTTAGGACTTATGGTAGATTCAAAATAGTAGACAAGGTTTTTCTGATCGGCGACTGTACGCCAACGTGTCGAGGCTATATTGGGCTGGTCGGGTACGGAAATGCCTAAAGGCACTGACACATTTCTCATTACACTGAACACGCCTGCGACAGCATTACGGAAATTGGATGTCATTGGGAGGGCTTTGATATAGAATGAGGCCCGCACAAAACGGTCGGATGCTCTATTGGTGCCTGGTAACATTACGAGTCCCCCTATCTGCTTCCAATAGTCATTTAATGTCAGCTGCTTGTCGTAAGTCGGAGAGTTGGTCATAACTTGGCAGTCGCGTCCTTGATGTATGACGAGATTGCCGTTTATATACTCGAATATGGCACTGTTGCCGGTGGGATCAGATACAGAGAGATGCAACGTAGACTTGGCTCCATTCGGGAGATCCGGGTCATCTATACGGAACAGTTCCCGGCTTAATTCAGCTACCGCCTCATCAACCGTGGCAAAATTATCAAGCACATACTGGGTCCATATGCTCAATCCCATCACGGGGCGTGAGTCGCCAGGACGCTTGTAGTCGGACTCCGAGAGAAAAAGCAAGTTTGCCATCAAACCTTTTTCATTCATTCCGTCACATACCCCTATGTCATATCCGGCCGTAACCACACTTCCATATCGTGACGTCCACTTAATGGTGTTGTCTGTCAACCCTCCTCGACGCTCTATTCCCCGTGGAAACAGGTAGATATTTGATTGCGGGTCCTCTTTCCAGTCCATTGTGCGCCCCGTCACCACCATGCTGTCAGGCCCGAGATAGACAGCCCGGGTGCATGCTTCACTCTTCATCGGAACGCTGGCAGCAACGACAATTGACATTGACGCTACAATCATTTTATAATAATGATGCTTATTCATAATTTGATTTTTTACAAAAAACAATTAAATTTTATCTCTAACATTTAACGTAGGTATCCTCTTTATGGTTCACAAATAATTCAGATCCGTGAAATTTGTAAGATAAAACATATTTGTTAATTTTGCATTGGAATGAAGCTCTCTACCACTCTTTATATTTATGCACTTTGTGTCTGCGGATGCATATTGGCGGCCATCAGCATTATGTTTGAAGGCTATATGGGGCGCGACGACGAGGAGCAGGCTATAAGGCAGACCCGGCTTATGCAGCATCATGTGACCGAGCGTATCGGCGATTTTATGGACGAGGTAGGTCACGATGTCAGGCACCTTGCCGGAGAGTTTGAGCTTCTTGGAGCGCTTACGGTTGAGCGACAAGCCCGAAAGGCCTTGGAGCTGACCATATCCGACAATAGGATGATAATGGCCGGAGCGGTGGCCCTTGTGCCTGACAGCTTGGGGCGGCGTGTGCCGGAATGGATGCTGTATGTAGTAAGTGCTCCCGACGGAGATTTTAAAGTAAGCCAGCTCGGCGGCACGGATTACAATTACACAAACCAGAGTTGGTATAAGACACCCCTGCTGAGCGGAAAACCGGCATGGAGCTCCCCATATATTGACCGTGGAGGGGGAGAATGCCTTATGACCACATACAGTGTGCCGGTAACTGACCGGAAAGGGCAGATCCGCGCCATTGTCACAGCCGATGTGTCGCTGCAAAAGCTTACCGAGGAGGTGCAGGAACTCCGTCCCTATCCCGAGAGTGTATCATATCTTGCGCTCCCTTCCGGTGAGGCGGTCAGAGTTCCGGGCATTGAGTTGCCGTCCTTTTCCGGCATGAAGGTGATAACCGGTAAATCGCGTATAGCGGCGCTCGGACTTGATATAATAACGGTCACTCCTCTCGACACGGTTCTTGCTTCGGTTGAACGGCTGAAATTGCCGTTGCTGGCTATTGTGTTTGCCGGTCTTGTCAGCCTGATTGTGGGGCTTCATATTGTGATTTCTCGCACCACCCGGCCGCTCCGGCGCCTTGCTGACGCCGCCAAAGAGATAGGCGGGGGAAATTTTTCAGTTGATATACCTGATTGCGGACGCTACAGTGACATAGCCCGGATGGGAGCGGCCATGTCGGCCATGAAGGAGTCCATAGCCGGATATGTGGAGCATGTGGCACGCACAGCAAGGGAACAGGCCCGTATTGCCGGCGAACTTGATATAGCCCGGGGCATACAGATAGGTATGCTTCCGTCCGTGTGGAGTCCGAAGTCCGGGGCCATAACCGGAAAAATTGATGTGGAGGCTCTTTTCCATCCGGCCAGAGAGGTCAGCGGCGATATGTATGACTATATGGAGCGCGACGGGAAGCTGCATTTCATTATAGCTGATGTAAGTGACAAGGGAATGCCCGCATCGCTTTTTATGGCGGCCGTTCACAGCCTCTACCGTTTTGCCGTTGAGTCCGGAATGACTCCTGCCGAGATTGTGGACAGGATCAACCACCACCTTTGTGCCGACAATCCCAACAATATGTTCGTAACAATGATTGCCGGAACTCTTGATCCTTCATCAGGAAATATGGCCCTTGTCAATGCCGGACATACATCTCCGGTCCTTATTGACGGGAAAGGTGTCCGCTCTCTTCATCTTCCTCCGGGGCTTCCGGTAGGAGTGATGGAGGATATGCGTTACAGTGCCACAAGGGTTGCAATGACTCCCGGTTCGGTTATTTTGTTTTTCACCGACGGCCTTTCCGAAGCCGAGGACAGTGAAGGGAAACAGTATGGCGACGATAATCTGATAAGCTGCCTTGAAAGCATGCGGCGTGAAGCCTATGCTGTCGGCCCCCGGGATGTGCTGGGCCGGATAACATCCGACATGAAGTCACGCGGCATGGTTCCGAATGACGACCTCACCATACTTTGCATAGCCCTTACGGAACCTCAGGAAATAGAACTCCGGATAGGATATGATATTACGGAAATCAGCCGTATGGCCGTAGAGACTGAACGTTTTGCCGAGCTCCGGGGATGGGATGCTGATGTCAGGCAAAAAACAGCACTTATTCTCGAAGAGGCGGTAAGCAATGTCATCAACCATTCCATAGCACCGGAAAAGGATTCTGTCATAACTGTTAAAATCAGCGATCAGCCTGACACTGTACTTATCAGCCTCCTTGACTCCGGCCCGAAATTCGATCCATGCAGTGAGTCACCCGAGGTGGACACAGGCCTTGACGTCGAATTGCGTCCGGTGGGCGGTCTCGGACTCCTGCTTATAAAGCGGTTGACCGCGCGGATGGAATATGAACGCACTGTAAGTGGCGAAAATCATCTTGTAATAACTATCGATAAAACAATAGCAACAATATAGAATATGAAAACAAGAATCGAAACCGACGGCAATTCAGCCGTCATACATGTATCGGGCCGTCTTGACTCAGTTACCGCCCCTTTGTTTGACACTCAGATATCCGCAGCGGTGGACTCTGACCGAGACCTTGCGATCGACTGCTCTGAGCTTGAATATATCAGCAGCGCAGGCTTGCGGTCGTTCATCACCGTTTTGAAGCGGACAAAAGCTGAGGGTCGTACCCTGACGGTGAGCAGTCTTTCGCCTGCTATCCGCACTATATTCGACATGACCGGATTCACAGGTATCTTCAAAATAAATTAACCAATCTTTCTCCAATACACGGATCTCCATGACTCCATTATCACAGACCCAGATAGGAATATATATCGAAAGCCTCCGCAACGAGGGGCAGAATATCTACCATACGCCGCACTTGGCGCTGATGCACGGTGTTGACGATCCTGAGCGGCTCGTAAAGGCCGTCCAGGCAGTAGTGGCCGCTTTCCCGAGCATTTCGGCGAGAGTAAAAGTGGATGACAACGGCACCCCTGTGCTTATTGACGCCTCGTCTACCGGGCCTGTGGAAGTGCAGCTGACCCGCACCACTGAGGAGAAGCTTATGCTTACAAGGAATGAGCTTATAAAACCGTTTGAGCTTGACGGCGGCACACTTGCACACATAAATGTGATCGCCACCGAAAAGCATGTATACCTGTTTACGGATTTTCATCATTCAATTTTTGACGGCCACTCCCATAAACTCTTTCTCAAAGCTGTTGATGCCGCTTATGTGGGTAAGGATCTTGAAAAAGAGAATGTCACGATCTATGAGGTGGCCCGGCGCGAAAAAGAGGCCAGAAGCAGCGACGCTCTTGACCGTTGCCGTGCGGAATACGCCGAAATGCTCGGTGGGGCGGATACGGAATTGGAGATCATGCCTGATACGGCCGGTGTTGAGGAGGGTTATGCAACGCTTTCAGTGCCGGTAGGAATTGCCGGAAAAGATTATAAGGAATTCTGCCGTAGAATGGAAATGCCCAGCAGTGTGCCGGCTGTTGCGGCTATGGGGCTGGTTCTGTCGTCATTCTGCAACAAGGAGGATGTGGTGTTCTCCACAATCTGGCATGGACGCAAAGGTCACGAGTTTGACCGTACTTTCGGCATGATGGTGAAGACAATCCCCGCGCGTGTCAGTGTAGGTGCCGGAGAGTCGGTTAGCTCGTTGCTGCGACATACGGCCCGGAGACTTAAAATTGCCCGCGACAACGGCCTTTACTCATTTGCGGATGTGGTGTCTGAATTCGGCATCAATTCCGACTTTCTGTTCGCCTATCAGGGTGATTTTCTTGATCTGCCTCAGGTGGGCGGCGTACCGGTAGACGACATTATGTTGGAAAGCATAGCCACAGGAGCCAGGATTACCGTAAATCTCAGCATAAAGCAGGGTGAAATGAGTGTTGAGGTGCAGTACCGCAGGGATCTTTATAGCAGCCGGCTTATCAATGCGTTCGTGTCATCACTCGGAGAAATTTTGCGTGGCATGATATCCGGAAACCGTGATACTGATGTGCGTACACTTAGGCTTGTACCGGCCGAAGATGAGAATGAGATATATACCCTCGGGCGAGGGCCTGAACAGGGAGGAGATCCGCAGGCCACAATTCCGGATCTGTTTGTAAAGGCTGCGGAACGCTATCCCGACAATATAGCAGTGGTGTTCCGCGACCGGCGCATGACTTATGCCGAACTTGACAAAGTAACTGATGCCCTTGCGGCAGAACTTAAAGGGCGCTATGGCGTAAGAAAGGAAAGCATTGTGGGTGTTCTGATCGAGCGCTCGGAGCTTATGGCCGTGTTGCCGCTCGCCATAATGAAAGCCGGAGGAGCTTATATACCTCTTGACCCCCATTTCCCTGAGGAGCGACTCATGTTCATGGCTCAGGACGCCGGAGTGAAATTGATTATAGGGGATGACGGACTTGTGGCGGAAAAAATGCCCGCATTCAGCGGAGCTGTCATTAATGCGTCGGAAATAAGGGATCTCCCGGCTCCGGACTTCCGCCCTGCCATTGACACAACCCCTGATTCGTCCATGGTGGTACTCTATACGTCCGGCTCCACCGGGAAGCCCAAGGGTGTTACGCTCGAGCAGCACAACATAGTGAACTTCTGCCACGCCTATACGGAGCTTACCGGCATGTCGGCCACTGATATAGCCGGTGCCTATGCGGCATTCGGATTCGACGCACACATGATGGATCTTTATCCCGCGTTGCTGAGCGGGGCCACGGTGCACATATTCGACTCGGAGATAAGGCTTGATCTCACGGCTATGCACGGCTATATGGAGCGCGAACGCATCACAGTGATGTTTATGACTACCCAGATAGCGTGGCAGATGGCCACACTCTTTGAATTCTCAACCCTTCGTGTGTTATCCGGTGGCGGTGAGAAACTTCCGCCGCTCGGGCCTCTGCCGTATGTGTTTTTCAATGTTTACGGCCCCACGGAATGTTCGGTGCTCACCACAGCTTTCCGGCTTCATGACACCACCGACGGCCGCCTGATAGGCCGCCCGCTGGCCGGTTATGAGGTGAGGATTCTCGACCGCAACCTCAGGCTGCTACCGGCGGGGGTTACAGGCGAACTCGTCATTATGGGAGCCGGAGTGGGTCGTGGATACCTGAACCGTCCGGAACTTACATCGGAAAAGTTCATTGAGATAGACGGTGTGAAAGCTTACCGAACCGGCGATCAGGCCCGGTGGACTGCCGACGGCGACATAGAATTTCTCGGACGCATGGACGGTATGGTCAAACTCCGCGGATTGCGTATCGAACTCGGGGAAATTGAGGCTGTTGCCGCATCCCATCCCGATGTGGCCTCCTTTACGGCAGCGGTAAAGGAGATAGGTGGAGCAGGCAATCTTGTTGGATATTTCACTGTCCGCGAAGGTAGGGAACTGACGGCTGACGATCTCCGTGAATATATGGCCGGCGAGCTTACGGAGTTCATGGTTCCCGCTGTGATCATGAAACTTGACTCCATGCCGCTCACACCTAACGGAAAAGTTGACCGCCGCGCACTCCCGGTACCGGAAATGGCGGTGGAGGAGCATGTGGAGCCGGCCACGGATATAGAGATAAAGGTAACCGGCATTGTGGCCGATATTCTCGGTCATGCGGATTTCGGTGTCACCACCGGGCTTATTTCCGTGGGGCTGACCTCCCTTATGGTAATGCGCCTCGCAGCTGCGATAATGAAGAACCTCGGAGTCAAGCTCACGGCAAAGCAGATTATGTCGGCGCCTACAGTCAGGGAAATAGCTGTGGCCATTGAGAGTGCCGGAACTGACACCACCGCACGGAAAGAAAGTTCCCGTCCGCGCCGCCGTTATTATCCGCTCACTGAAAATCAGCGTGGCGTATACATCGACTGGGAGATGAACCGTGACGCTCTGCAATACAACATACCCCAGGCATTCCGCTTCGGCCCCGGCACTGATACAGAGGCTCTGCGTAAGGCTGTGCTGAAAGTGGCTGACGCACATCCCGGCCTCAAGACACGGCTTTCGATCCGTGGCGGCGATGTGGTGCAGGAGCGCCGTGACGATGATATAGTGGACGTCGCCGTTACCGATCTTGCCGAACGGCCCACGCCTGAATTCTTCCAAAGCCTCGTCAAGCCTTTTGACCTTCTGTCCGACGCACTGTTCCGCTGCGGTATATTCCGCTATGGCAGCGAGGTGTATATGTTTATGGACACCCACCATATAATTTTCGACGGTGTGTCGGCAATGGTGTTTCAGCAGGAGCTTGCAAAAGCCTATGCGGGAGCAACGCTTGAGGCGGAGGAATACACGGCTCTGGATTATGCCCTTGATCAGAAAGAACTTGTTGAGAGCGAGGAAATGGACAAGGCCGCACAATGGTTTGACTCCCTGATAGGGGAGTCGGAACCGACACGCTATCCGCAGAACCGTAAGCCCGACAGCGATATAGCCGGAGAAATGGGAAGATTGCGGCTGAGAATCCCCTCGGAGGATATTAAAAAGTTCTGTGCCGCAGGTGGTGTCACACCGAGCAATTATCTCTTGTCCTCATTCCTTCAGCTTCTCCACCGTATTGTGCGTGAGGAGACTGTTCAGATCACCACCGTGACCAACGGACGCAGTGATCTGAGGCTGCTGAACTCCACCGGCATGTTTGTCAAGACTCTGCCGGTTGTGTCGCGCTGCAAGAATCCCGGTGTTTCGCCCCTTGAATTCGTGCGTGATATCCAGCAGCAGTTCATAACCTCCACTGACTATGATTTCTATCCTTTCACATCACTTGTGGAGCGTAATGGGGTGCGTCCGGAGATAATGTATGTGTTCGAAGGCGGGATAAATCTCGGCGGCGACGATGCCATGAAAGCCGAGAAGATACCGTTGAGGCTCGACACAGCCAAAGTGCCCCTTACGCTTCTTGTCTTCGAGCCGTCGGAGGGAGAATATGAATTAGTGGCTGAGTATGACACGTCGGTATATAACAAAGCCGATATGGAACTCCTGCTGAGAATGATGGCCTCCTTGAACCTCAGCCTTCCGGAAGTTGCCGCCGTCGGTCATGCTAAAATGGTTGATGACGACCAGGAGCATGAGCTTTCAGCCCTCAGAAATGGCCGCAGGTGCGAGGTTGAGTATGAATCATTCCATGGGGCAATGGAGATGCGCGCCGACGCCACTCCCGATGCTCCTGCTCTCGTGGCATGCGACCGCCGCATGACCTACCGGGAGTTCGATGAGGAATGCAACCGCGTGGCCAACGCTCTTATCAGCCGTGGAGTGCAACGCGGCGACAGGATTGTGATACTGCTTCCGCGCCGCTCTTATCTTATTACTGCTATCTACGGTACAATGAAAGCCGGGGCTGCCTACATACCCTGCGACCCCGACTATCCGGCCGACCGCATACGCCTCATCACCGAGGACAGCGGCGCACGCTACATAGTCACGACTTCCGACCGTCTCGGCATAGATCCCGGCCGCACCATCGATATAAATGATCTGCTTTCCGGAACCGACACCGCACGTCCTGCCGTGTCTATAGATCCTGAGGATGTGGCATATATGATATATACGTCGGGATCAACGGGACGGCCCAAAGGGGTGATGATCCCGCACCGAGCCATAACCAATTATCTGTATGGCTACCGCAAGTTGTTCTTTGAGGACAATCCCGATATACGCACCCAGATGCTCATTGTCACGATATCGTTTGACGCATCGCTTGTGAATCTTGGCACCGCGCTGACCTCGGGCCACTGCCTTGTGCTTGCCGACGAGGAGGAATGCAAGGATGTGGTGTTGCTGTCGAAACTCATGCTTGAAAACCAGGTGGATTCGTTCGACATAACGCCGAGCCGCCTTGACGCCATGCTTGATCTACCCGAATTCCGGCAGGCCGTATCTATTGCCAAGCATATCAATATCGGTGGCGAGGGTTTCCAGTCCTCTCTTGTAACCAAGCTTTATGAGGCCGGCTTCCGTGGAATGACCGTCAACGAGTACGGCCCCACCGAGACTACCGTGGGCAGCAACCATGCTGTACTTCAGCCAGGAGGGCCTATTGTGGCCGGACGGCCTTTCATGAATATGAGCCAGCGGATTGTCGACGCCTGGGGTTCGGAACTTCCCGTAGGCGCTGTAGGCGAACTTTACATATTTGGCCGCGGTGTAGGATTGGGTTACAACAAATTGCCTGAAAAAACCGCCGAGGCTTATGTCACATTCCATGGCGAGAGGGCTTACCGCACCGGCGACCTTGCCCGCTGGACTCCTGACGGTGAGGTTGTGATACTCGGACGCATCGACCATCAGGTGAAAATCCGCGGACTGCGCATTGAATTGGGCGAGATCGAGAATGTGGCTCGTACATTCCCCGGCATTCTTGCCGCTGCCGCCGATGTAAGGGAGATCAACAAGATCCAGCACCTGTGCCTTTATTACACCGCTGCCGCTGCCGTCGACAAAGAGGCTCTGCGCGAACATCTTGCCGCATCCCTCACGGAATATATGGTTCCGGATGCGTACACTCAGATAGAGCAGATGCCCCTTACCCCCAATGGAAAGACCAACCGCAAGGCTTTGCCCGAGCCTGAACTTGCTCCTCTCAACCCGTATGTGGAGCCGGAAGGGGATCTGGAAAAAGAGATAGCTCGGGTGTTCGGAGATATTCTGCAACGGGAGCTTATAGGTGCCAACGACGATTTTTTCGCCATAGGAGGTACCTCTATTTCCGCCATAAAGGTAGTGGCAGCTCTTGTGTCGGCCGGACATGCCATAACATATAAGAATGTTTTCGCCTGCCGCACTCCGAGAGCCATAGCAGCGATGCTTGAGGGCGGTGATCGGGCTGTGTCAGCCGTACCGGAGCCCGCATCATCCTCCGTCGTGGGCGAATCCGAATTTGCCGCTATTCTCAACCGCAACACAATTGATGCTTTCCGTGGTGGTGAGCGTCAGCCGATAGGCAATGTACTGCTTACGGGTGCCACCGGTTTCATGGGCATACACATGCTTCATGAGCTTCTCGGCAACACGGATTCAAACATCTGTTGCCTGCTCCGCTCACGGCAGGGACTGTCGGCCGAGAGCCGCTTGCGCACACTGCTGTTCTATTATTTCAACGACACGTTTGATGACGAGTTTGCCTCCGGACGCCTCAGAGTGGTTGAGGGGGATGTCACCGCAGCAGTTCCGGACGCTATTGCGGAATGCGGCATAGACACTGTTATAAACTGTGCCGCCAATGTGAAACATTTCTCGGCAGGCGATGATATAGAGACAGTAAATGTGGAAAGTGTCCGTAATCTTGCCGCATTCTGTCTCGGCACCGGTGCGCGGCTTGTGCATGTATCCACGGTCAGCATCGCTGGCGAGAGTGTCAACGGTGTGCCTGATCCGTCAATCCTACTGACGGAAAAAATGTTTGACTTCGGCCAGAGCCTGTCAAATCAGTATGTACACTCCAAGTATGAGGCTGAGCGTGTCATATTGGAGAATATACGTGACCACGGCCTTAATGCCAAGATAATGCGTGTGGGCAATCTCTCGGCACGTGGAAGCGACGGTGAGTTCCAGATCAATTCCCGCAGCAACGCCTTTATGGGCAAGCTTCGCGCCTATGCTATGCTCGGTTGCGCTCCCTATTCTGATCTTGACGCTCCCTGTGAATTCTCGCCTATCGATGAGGTGTGCCATGCAATAGTGCTCCTAAGCACCACGCCGGTGGATATGACGGTGTTCCAGCCCTGTAACAATCACCGCTTCCCGCTTGGCGACGTGCTCCATATCCTGTCGGAGACCGGCATACCTGTCGAGCCTGTTGAGGCCGAGACATTCGAGGCTGCCAAGAATGAGGCCATGACGGAGACCGACACTGACCGTATCAGCGCCCTACAGCCCCTGTTGGCCTATGACTCCGGCACGGCAGGCCGCACGGCATTCATACGGTATGACTCGTCGTTCACCAATCAGATTCTTTATCGCCTCGGGTTCCGATGGAACTATACTTCAAGCGAATATGTGAGGCAGTTTGTCAAAGCCATTTCATCACTGGATTATTTTTCGATATGACAGCCGTATCACACGTTAGTCAGAAACGTACGCCCTACCTTGTGGGGAAAGCGTTCCGCAGCTTCCTTCTCGCCTCTGTGCTTACGGCTGCCGCCTCGCAGGTAGGGGCACTTATCGACGGGCTTATGCTAAGCCGCTTCATCAACGAAGAAGCCATGAGTGCCATCAATGTCACAGGCCCCGTGACGCAGGCTCTGTTTGCAATCTGCATTCTGATTGGGGTGGGTGGAACCATGCTTGCCGGAATGGCTATCGGAAACCACGACCGCCCGGAGGCTTCCGTGATTTTTTCCGTAGTTACTGTCGTTGCCGGATCGGTGGGTATACTTCTCGGGATCCTCGGCATGGTGTTTATGCCGCAGCTTGTGGGCTTGTTATGCCCGGATCCGGCTTTGCAGGGCTACACATCGGCTTACCTTGAGGTTATTCTTCCTGCGTCGGCTGTGTATATGCTGATGGTTGTGGTGCAGATGTTTGTAACCCTCGACGGCGAACCACGCAGAGTTACGGCGGCGGTGACCACATGTATGGTGGTGAACCTCGTGCTCGACTACATATTCATAGTGTGGTGTGACTGGAGCATGACCGGTGCCGCTGTGGCCACAGTGATAAGTTATCTTGGCTCTATCGCGGTGCTTTCGCCTCATTTTTTCCGCAAGGAGGCGCTGCGTTTCAGCCTTCCCCGTTCATTCAGGCGCATAGGCCGGATAGCGGCCATGGGCTTGCCGTTCGGCATAGCCACTGTGCTTATCGCCGTGCAGATGCTCGGCAACAATCTTGTGGCGATCCATTATCTCGGAGGCGCCGGCATTGTGGCGCTTTCCATATGTATGTATCTGCTGCGGTTCTCCATGATAATACTCACCGGCACTCTTGAATCGTTCCAGCCGGTTGCCGCCATACTCAAAGGGTCGGGCGACAACCGCGGTGTGTCGCTTGTGCTTGTAAAGGCATACCGTTTCCTTGCCGTAAGCCTTGCCTTGTTGGGACTGATTCTCGTGCTGTTCCCCGCATGGATAGCCGATCTGTTCGACATTACCGATCAGGCTTCAAGGGCCACGCTTCTCACGGCAATGCCCCCTTTTGCAGCCAATATACTTTTGCAGTGTTCGGTTTATCTTCTCATACCGGTCTATCAGCTTTACAGCCACCGTAAGCTGGCATTGCTCATATCTTTCGGTCAGCCCTTGCTGCCTATGGTGTGTTATTGGGCTCTTGCAGCGGCTGCTGATGCCGGTGAGGCATGGATAAATCCCTGGTGGGGATTCGCTGTGGGGCAGATGCTTGTGGTTGTTATGTTGTTGCCGTCAGCCTTGCGGCGCAAAGGTAACCATATTCCGTTTGTGCTGATCCCGAGGGAAAATCCTGAGAATCTGTTCGATGTGAGCATCAATCCCGCACTGGGTGACATGAAGGAGTGTCTTGTCTCCGCCGATAAATGGCTCCGGCAGAATGGCATTGATGATACATTGCGCCTGCGGGTGGAGCTTGCTTGCGAGGAGAGTGTGAAAAATATTGTTGAGCACGCCCTCCGTAACAGATCGGGACATTCGGAAATTGACTTGCGTATTGCTTTGGATCCCGATAAAATCACGGCTGTGATCCGCGACGAAGGTGTTCCGTTCAATCCCGTGGAACAGGATCCGGCTACCGGTCTCGGGCTTATGCTTGTGCGCCGTACATGTGACTCCCAGAAGTATGAATACATCTTCCATCAGAACATGCTGACCATAGAGTGGAACCGCTGAATGCCTCGCCCGCACCATTCTTTATGCTTATAGCCGAATGCCCGGTGCCTCTGCCGCCTGACAGGCAGAGTGCCCTTGGCCGGGCGCTTCTCGCCAAGCTGCTTGTACGCCATTTCGGCATTGACCCTCTGCCTGAAATCAGGGTACGGGCCAATGGGAAACCATATTTTCCGCATCATCCCGGCATATGCTTCAATATATCCCATTGCCGGGCGGCTGTAATGGCCGTGGTGTCCTCAAAGGAAATAGGATGCGACATAGAGGATATAGCAGGCGCTCCCGACGGAGCGCTGCTTGATCTTGCTTTTTCCGTGCAGGAGAGAGCAGCCATATGCCGGAGCGTGGATCCGGCGCAGCAGCTGACGCGGATATGGACCCGTAAGGAAGCCTGTGTGAAATGCTCCGGCACAATACCCGATGATCCAGCCCGCTGGCCCTCCTCGGCTCCCGGCCTCACCACCTTCACTCCCCCCGGCAAACCCTATGTCTACTCCATCTGCACATCCCACGCCTGACCTCCGTGATGGGGCTATATGATTGGTGTTGTGTAAAATGATGGATTTTACAAGTTCCGGAGATTCAGAATGTAGGGATTGACGGTATCGCCGGAATCATGATTTGCGCTGTTTGCCTCTGAGGCGGCATCGTGACGACCGTAGCGAGCTGGCCGAAATGCCCATTATCCGGCATATGGAATCATTGTCAAACCCCATTTCTGTCAAAATCAGCAACAATCGGTTTCCTTGCGAAAGTGAAGAATATTTATCGTTGGTCCTTTTGCTGAAATCCCGGTCTACAATGTCATAATAGCTGAAGAAGCTTTCAAAATCATTTTTTGACCAACGCAGTGTATTTCCCTGTTTCCTGATGTCGTCAAACAATTCCTTGCCGCGTGAAACCTGAAGAATTTTTGTTTGCTCTATGTTGTCAATTTCTTTTTTGAGGCGTAGCATCTCTTTTTTAAGACGACCGCTGTTAGCCTCGAGATCGACCATGCGGTTTTTGTATTTTTCCTTGATGGCCACTGTGTGGCGTGATTTTTTTATAATAACAGTTATTGCTATGGTGGCAATGAGTATGACACATATCAATACCGTTACAATTAAAAGTGAATTTTTTTCCTGCTTCTTGATTGATTGGCGATAGTCATAGTCAAGTTGGAGCACATTTATTTTCATTGTTTTCTGTTCGCGTTGCAGACTATCTTTCAATAATGTGGCTATGGAAGCGTTGTCACCCGATTCCTTATATTTTCCGGCAGCATAGAGGGTCGATGCGATGCTGTTGCGCAACTCTATTTCCTCTTCTGCATTCGCTTTTGCAAGAGCTTTTCTCCAGATGTTCATTGCTGCTGCGGTATCGCCTCTGTTGAAATATATGCGGGCAAGAAGGTTGCTGTTTGCCGTGATAGGTTCGGTGTTGTAGGAGTGGGTGATCAGTAGTTCGCCTTTGGCCGAATCTCCGAGCATTCTGTAATAGACACCTAAGTTTGAGAGATTTTGTGCACGGGCATAACTTGGCATAGAGTCAATCAACGGTTCGACAGCCTTTATGTAATGCAGCAGGCTGTCGGTGATGCCAAGCCTGGCATATATGCATCCGAGATGGTTGTAGGCGAACGACAGCTGCACATAATCGTGTTGGGAGACAGCCGCAGCCAATTCCTTGCGGGCATACATGAGAGCCAGCGAGTCGTTTGCTACAGCGTAATTCAAGGCGGTCAGGGCGGAATAGACTTTATTGTGGAGATATTTGTCGGTTATGTCCGGTAGCAGATGTTCGGCCTGTTTCATCCTTATGGCTGCACCTTCCAGATCATGTTCTGAAAAGCGTATCATTCCCGAATACAATGTGGCGAGGCATTCCCTGTCAATATCGCCTTTGTTTTTGAAATGGACGGCACTTTCATATAGCAGCGAGTCAGATATACAGGGTCGGTTCAGCTTGAATGAGGCCTGAGCCAGCAGGTATATATAACAGGCATAGTCATCGCGGTCCATTTCGCGGGGCTTCGTGTTTTTCAGGATTGTTATGGCGGAATCGGGTAATTCATTTCTCAGCAAAGTTTCGGCCTCCATTAACTCAGGGCTGTATGCGCCCGAGCATGCGGTTAACGTCAGCAGAGAAATGAGTATGCCAAATATATATGAAACAGTACGCGCCATCTTATACAAAGATACGGATAAGCGAGAGCAAAACCAAGCTTGCTTGAGTTTTGCCGAGCGTGAGTATCTAAGACGAAGTCAAAGATACGAAAAATAACAATACATGGTATAAATTCTACTCAACATATCGCTGCGGATTGAAGATAATGCGTTGCAAAAAAGCTGATAAATAAGGTTGCTTTATGACGTAATATCAAAATTATCAGTATGTTGTGTGAAAATGATGTGCAACGCACCAATTTGCTCCGCTTGCAAATATGAATAAGTTAATTTATAATTGTGATGGAAATTTATCTATCAATGGTTATCTATTAATATTTAAGTTATCGATTTATGAACAGAGTTATCATTATCACGGCTGTTATTATGTCGTTGGGCATTTCTGCCTCGTCGGCTGGCCGGTTTGGAAGTTTCCAAGGAAGAAACAACATCTCGCCTCCAATGGAAACCGGGATGAAGGCAACTTTTCCGTCGCAAACGGTTATGAAAGTAAAAGGCGGTCCCGAATTGTGGGGTGTGATCGAGTATGCCAAATCATGGAATGAGTTGCCTGAAAATGAGGAGCGCCCATATGGAGTATATTCGTTTCTTGCTTCAAACCCCACCTCTCTGACACAAAAACTTAAGCTTGGCGCAAATACACCCAACGGTGGCGGAGTCATTGTGGGCAATGAATTCCGTTTCATCAACTATACTGTGATGTATGAAACGCAGGTAGTGTCATATTATTACAGATATGACATCGACACATGGCAGCCTATCGGCTATCCGCAGTATGGCATGGATGCAAGTGTAATAGCCACCGATCTCGCCTATGACCCTACCACAGAGAATGTATATGGGTATTTCTATAATCCGCTCGATATGGATGCCGCCATGAATTTCGGTATTATTACCTATGGAGAATATGGTGTTTCAGTTCAGAACATAGCTCCTGAAACAGACGATATGATCTGTCTTACAGTTGGCGATGATGGCATTCTTTATGCATTGAGTGATGAAGGGGCTTTTTATACTGTCGACAAGAATACGGGGCAAAAATCTTTGGTTGACTATACCGGAGTACGCCCGTCGACCTTCCGCCAGAGCATGGCATATGATGCCAGGAGCGGAAAAATATACTGGACCGCTTTTGTGCAGACGGATCAGGAAGAGTTTACGTCGATGCTCTATGAGATCAATCCGGAATCGGGAATAGCCACAAAGCTGGGTGAGTTTGATGACGCTCAGGAAATAACGTGTCTTTATATTCCCGTGCCTGAAGCTGATGATGACGCGCCTGCCGCGCCTGAAAACCTGGCCGTGGATTTCACTGGCGGCGAGTTGTCCGGCACTGCTACGTTTGTCATGCCTGCTGAGACCTATGGTGGCGCGGAGTTGTCGGGCGACCTATCCTATGAGATCTTTGCCAATGGCATTCCGGTGGCCCGCGGCAGTGCGCCGGCAGCATCCGAAGTCAATGCTCCGGTGAGCGTTTCAGAAGGAATGACCGAGTTTTATGTCGTTGCGTCCAATGCTGCCGGTGTGGGTGCGCCATCTGAAAAAGTAAGCAGATTCGTAGGCTTTGACACACCTGCCGAACCCTTGAATGTCACAATTGATTTCAACCGGGAAACAGGAAAAGTGTCTTTGGAATGGGAAGAGCCCGAAAGCACTGTCAATGGCGGATATCTTGATCTGCCCAATATCAGATATGACGTGACGCGCTATCCCGGCGGAGTGAAAGTGGCAGAGAATACATTCCTGAATATTTTCTCGGAGACGTTGACAACCGATGAACTTGCGTCCTACTACTATACAGTTTGTGCCGTGAATCATGGCAAGGCCGGCGGCGAGGCTGTTTCAGGCAAAGTTATTGTAGGGGAAGCCTTCAATATACCGTTTGCCGATGATTTTTCTTCGGGTGATTTCAGTCTGTATGATGTTGTGGATGTGGCAGATGATGGTGTAAAGTGGAATGATGCCATTAACTGTTTCTCGATTTTCTACCATTGGACGAATCCGCTTGACGATTGGCTGTTCACTCCGCCGGTCAGGTTGGAAGCAGGTGTGACCTATAGTTTCACGGTCGGCTTGCGCGGGGGATCATCCTATGATGAGGAGAGCTTTGAGATCGGTTTCGGCAACGGTATTGATCCTGCATCCTACACTGTAATTCTCGACGAGACAAAAGTCAACTCGTCCAATTATGCCCGCTTCCGGTGCTCTGTCACTCCCGATGCATCCGGTATCTACAGGTTTGGCATTCATGCTACCAGTGCTCCATACAAGGGTGGAATGTATGTGAATTATGTGTCTGTAGATACCGAATTTATCGCTGGCAGCCCTGAGCAGTGCGCCAATCTGCAAGTCACCCCGGACACCGATGGCGGGAACACAGCTTGCATCAGCTTCAATGCTCCCGACAAGACCCGCGACGGCAACACATTGACAGCTATCAGCCGCATAGATATATTGAGAGGAAGCCTTGTTGTCAATTCCATACAAAACCCACAGCCCGGATCGGCTCAGTCGTTTACTGATACCGATATGCCCTACGGACTGACGGAATACAGTGTGGTGGCATATAATGATGCCGGCAAGGGCGGCGTAGCCAGAACTCAGGCATATATAGGCATTGATGTTCCCGTTGCTGTGTCAGGCGTCAAACTGTCTCAGACAGCCGACAATCATCTTCACCTCTCATGGGATGCCACAGCCGCGTCAGGTGTCAACGGCGGTTATGTAGATACTGACAATGTGGTCTATACCATATATGAAGCCGACGGAACCGAGGTTGATAGAATCATTGGGCAGACCTCGTGGGAGAACACCGGCTGCGATACCGGCAACCGGTCTAATGTCATATATTATAAAGTGACAGCGTCATCGGCTGCTGGAGAGAGCGAAGCTGCGGAATCCAATTATTTCGTTATCGGATCATCACTTATGCTCCCTCTGAAAGAATCATTCGCCGGCAGCAAAACCAATAGCGGCTTATGGTGGACAAACGGACTTCTGTCGTTCAACGCCTTCTCTTTCTCAGGTGAAAGCAGCGATCATGATGACGGTTCCATGAAATGGTTTGCCGTGAACGACGGTGACTGGGCATCTCTATCCACAGGACGTCTCAAAGCCGGCAATGCGCATCGCCTCATGCTTTTCTTTGATTACAGATATAACCCGGGCACGAGTATGAAACTTTCGGTTATGGCTGATCCGTGCCAGCAAGGGGATGTGACGCTGGCCACATTCGATGCCGAGGCCGATACTGATAATAGCCGTGAATGGCGCAAGGCAGTTATAGAGGTTCCCGCCGACGTGGCCGGTGCCGAGTATTTTGTGTTGCGCTTCAAAGCCGAAGCTGACCGGTATATGTTGCCTGGATATGAGCCAAACACTATTTTTATCGACAATATCGAACTTAGGGATGTGTCCGACAATGACGTGACTGTCCGGCTCGAATCTCCGGCCACTGCCAAGTGCGGCGAGACAATCACGGCACGTGTATATATTGACAACCGTGGATTCAATCCAGTCGAAGACATGACTGTGGCACTTCTTGCCGATGGCGAGACTGCCGACAGCCGCACGATAAATATTCCATTCAACGGCTCCGCTGAAATACTGCTTGATTTCACGGCTCCGCTCAAGGAAGGCGAAGTAGTTCTTGCCACAACGGCAAATCTGGAAGGTGATGCCGACAATGATGACAACACCGATGAGCTGACGGTCACCATAACCGATCCGCAGCTGCCCGGAGTAACTGACCTCAGGGCCTCGGGCACCGATGATGTGACATTGACATGGAGCGAACCCCGGGATCTGCGCCGCCGCATGACAGAGACTTTCGACAGTTATACCCCTTGGATGTATGAGGGTGTGGGAGGCTGGACGATGTTTGACGGCGACGGAGTCGAAACCAACGTTTACAGCGGCATGCATTATCCCAATATCGGGGAAAAACTCGCCTGGATCGTATTCAACAATGACTATGCGCAGATGTATGCTTCACAGAGAGAGATTTTTACGCCTGCTTCCGGTAACCAGTGCATGCTCGCTGTTGCAAACGTGCACGAGTACGGCAAGGGAATATTGTGTGACGACTGGCTCATTACTCCGCGTCTTTCGGGCGAAGAGCACAAAATAGAGTTTGACATAAAGTCGCTTACCGATTATGAGGAGGATTTCGCAATATATGTCACATCCTCGGAAACTGCCGATGTTACGGAAATGCGTGCGTCACGCCTGGCTTTTGAAAAATTCGGAGCCGGCAACCAATGGAGACATTATGAATACACCATTCCCGAAGGAACGACATATGCCGCTTTAGTATATACCTCGAATCTGTCGGGTGTAATGGTCGATAATTTTATTTTTGAGACACCGTCAATGCCCGTCAAAGGATATGTTGTTTACCGTGACGGAACCGAGATAGCCACACTCTCTGCCGACAAGAGGACTTTTGTTGACACCGGAGCTGTCGGTAACAAGGGTGTATACACAGTGACAGTCGTATATGATGACGGCCATTCGGGACATTCCAACGAGGCATGCGCGGCTCTCGGTGGCATTGACACCATCACTGTTACGGATGACAATGATATGATCTATACACCTGACGGCATATTCCGCGGACGAGGAACCGAAGCGTTTGAGAAACTTCCGGCAGGTATATATATTGTCGGAGGCCGTAAAACAGTCAAGAGATAAAATTTCCCGCATTCGGAGAACTGGGATTCGGCAGCCCTATGCTGACCTGATTTCCGAAAGGCGGAACCGCTAAATATAATTCGGCAAAATAAAGAGTCCGGTTCAATACCGGACTCTTTACTTTATAAAATTTACCGGAGGATGGCTGAGGAGGCGCCGGAGAGTGCTTCGATTTTTTGGGTAAGCCCTTTGCTTTTACGTCGTAGTGTAAGAAGTTCGCCTATATTTTTAAGATTGGTATTCATACCGCAAATTTACAAAAGTTTCTTATATGGGAAACTATTGGATACCCATTAATGTTTGCGTGATGTTGTTGGTTTGGGAGTTATTTTTGTAGGAGGGAGGGGGCAAGGTGATCAGGGAGCCAATAGAGATAATAGAGAGAAGCCGGTATGTCAAAAATTCCGGATATTGACACACCGGCTTCGCTGGTAGGGTTATTCCCCGTTTCAGAGGAATTTGTATTTCGAGGTGTTCTTGATGCCGGGCATGGAGTTGTACTTCATGGCGCTACCGAACAGGGCCACTTTCTTGCCGAGGTTGGCTGGATTGTCCATGAGGTTGAGGGCCGTGCGGACATCGCCGTAGGGGAGCTGCACGTCAATACATTTGGCCTGGGAGGTTTCCGAAGCGGAGGAGGCGAGAAGCATGTTGGCGTTCACGGCTCCGTCGGCTGAGAACACGGCGGCGAAGTTGGCGTAATAGCCCACGATATAACCCTCTACCCAGATGTCGCTGTAACCTTCGGGGGCTTTCTCCTTGTCCTGCGGATTCACAGCAATGATCTGTTCGGGCGAATAGGGTTTTGCTTCGGTTCCGTCGCCCGATCCTGCGGGAGGAGTTACAGGAGTGTCGGGGGTATCGGGATTCTCGGCACCCTCAAGTTTGTATTTCGAAGTGTTTTTGAGTCCGGGCATTGAGTTGTACTTCATGACGCTGCCGAACAGAGTAACCTTTTTGCCGAGATTGCCGGGCTTGTCCATAAGGTTGAGGGCGGTGCGTATGTCGCCGTAGGGGAGCTGCACGTCGACGCATTGGCCCTGTGCGGCGGCTGTGGGCGAATCAGCCACGAGGATGTTGTTGTTCACAGCTCCTCCGGCTGAGAACACAGCGGTGAAGTTGGCATAATAGCCCACAATATATCCGGTCATCCAGATATCGCTGTAGCCATCGGGGGCATTCTCCTTGTCCTGCGGATTCACGGCAATGATCTGCGCCACGGTAAACGGATTGGCTTCCGAGCCGTCGCCTGAGCCTGCGGGAGGGGTGACAGGGGTGTCGCCGCCGGGCACGTCAACGCCTTCTATCTCGAATGAGCCGGCAGTGCCGGGGAGATTGATCATGCCGTAGGTGCCCATGTAGGAGGCAAGCTCTCCGCGCACTTTCATGTGACGCTTGTAGTTGCCGGGATTATCGGTTATGTTGCCGTACTCCCAGAGGGGTGTTCCCTGCGGAAGCTCCAGTACGAGACACTGGTTGATGTCGGTAGTTTCGGCTGTCGGGCCGAGCACGAGGGTGAGACCGAGAATATCTTCGGCGTTCCAGTCTATGTCGTCGGACGAGCTTACGGTGGTGCGTTCAGGTTTCACTGTTCCCACAATGTAGCCCTCAGTCCATGCAACGGGGCCCGCTGCGCCGGGAGCAAGACCCTTTTCCGTTTCAATGGCCTCGTCGATAGTGTAAGGATTGTCGGCTGTGCCTTTGGGTTTGAGCCATCCGTGGGGGCCGTTGACGGTGAGCTGCCAGCCGCTTGTGCCGTAGAAGCCGAGTATGGCCACGAGGTCGCCCTCGCCTTCGGGAAGCATGGCGTCGCGGAAATTGGCATAACCGCTGGTGCGCACGGTAAGCGAGTTGCCGAAAGCGTCCTTGAGTGTGCGGTTGGTGTTGACCTTATAGCCGTCGGTCCATGCGAGCTTGCCCCCGTCGTCGAAATGCACGTTGGTGAATTTCACAAGCTGGCTCTGCCATTTGCGCAATCCCTCGGGATTGGTCGACAGGGTGGCGAAATCGCTTACCGTGAGGGTGTCGACCTTCGACGGCTCGGGAAGGCCGTTGAGCTGCGAGTGCTCAAGGAAGAACTCATAGCTCATAAATGTGGCTTCCCACGCGTTTCCTGCGGCATACCATTCGGGAAATCCGAGCTGCTGCAAGCCGTTGTATTTGCCTATGTACATGTCCGTGAGGTCGAGCACTATTTCCTGGCCTATGCGGTAGTCGTTATAGAGGCCGTTGCGGTTGATCGAAAGGGTAATGGCCGCTGTGGCGTCCTGTATGACGAGGTTTTTGTACACGTTGCCCTCGCGGTCCGACGAAACTACACGTCCGGCTATCACTACATGGTTGCCCTCCCTTACGGGTTTGCCGTCGGGCATGAGCAGATTGCCTTCCGCATCGATGCAGCGTATAGTGTCGATATAGTTGGTGGCGTCATCCCAATAGGCCTCCTTTACGGCGGCTATGGTGGTGTTGGGGACGAGTGTGGCCTCCGGTATTTCCATACGGGGCTTGTCAACATCGTCCTGGCACGCTGTAAAGGCCCCGCCCAGAAGCAGGAGCGCACCGATATATGTCTTGAGATTTTTCATATCTGAAGTTTGTGTGGTGATGGGGATTATTCGGTTACTTGTTCGTAGAGCATGGGCAGCGCGTCACTTGACGTGGCCGGTGCGAAATTCGAGTAGTTGGGAGCCCAGTTAACGGTAAATGTCGGTCGCATCTCATTTACGATCCTGAATGTGCCGGAGGCCTCGGGGGTCACAGTCCATACTGAGCCTGCTTCGGGCGATGTGTAGAGCTGGAAGCTCTTGTGGTTTTCCACATTGTCCATTGACAGATAGCGGCCGTAGCTGTCAAGCATTGTGAATCCAGTGCCGGATGCTGTGAACTTTATGGCATTGAGCGATGAGGTGGTTATCACGTCGCCTTCGGTTTTCTTGGGATCCTCTACATAAAGATAGCCATAAGAGAACGATTCTTTGATGGGTATGGCCACTTTGCCCTCTGAATTCACCATCACGTAAAGGCGTCCGGAGGTCACTGACGTGGCTTTGCGGAATTTGAGTTCGCCAGTTACCGGAGCTTCCGGTTCCTTGCCGGTGGCACCCCAGGTGTAGGCTGATGTTTCCTTGAGTCCGGTCACGGCAAAGAACCTGTCGATGTTGCCTTTAAGGCTCACCTGCTTGCCGAGGTTGCCGGGATTGTCCATGAGGTTAAGCTCCTTGCGGATTGTGCCTGCCGGGAGCTGCACGGGAATGCACGATGAAAGATCCTTCACATCGGCGGCTGTGGCCAGGAGGAGGTTGGTGGCCGAGGTGGCGTTGGCGTCGAATCTGGCGCCTTCGGTTATGTCCATGCCGTCGATCCAGCCCACTATGTAGCCTGTGACCCATGTGCCGGTGCCGGAGGCTCCGCCGAGCACATCGGCCACGCTGAACGGCGAAGCGGCCGTGCCGTTGCCGGTAGTCTCGCCGGGCGACGTGGGTTCATCTGACTTGTCGAATCCCTGAAGCGACGCATAGTCGATCATGAGCAGCTGCCATCCGTTGTCATACATGCTCAGTATGCCGGTTATCGAGCCGGTGCCGGTGGGTATCATGTCGCGGCCGAAATCGGAATACGCACTGCACCGCACGTTGATGCGGTTGCCTGCGGCGTCAGTTGCATAGCGGTTGGCCGATTTTGGATCGCTTGCATTGGAGTAGTCGCCGAATGTGGTGCGTCCGCCGTCGGTGAATTTAAGGCCGTCGATTCTGATCAGCTGGCTCTGCCATTGTGCAATGCCGGCAGCTGTGGCCTTGGCTGCCTCAATGTCGGGGATGGTGGTGGCTATGGTGTCGATTGCCGCGCGGTCAGGCATGCCGTCGCGCTGCACATGCGAGGCAAATGTCTCCTCGGCCATGAATGTCATGCCCTTGTCGCCCACGGAGCCTATCTGCATCAGTGAGCGGTAATTGCCGATGTGCAGCCCTGTGAGGTTCACCACTATTTCCTGTCCGTATTTGTAATTCTCATACATCGCCTTGGCGTCCACAGCTATCGTAAGGGCTCCTGTGGCGTCCTGGATCATGATGTTTTTGTAGATGTTGCCTGAGGCGTCGCTTGATATTATGCGTCCCTTTACATATATGCTGTCGCCGCCGGGGGTCAGCCCTATTTCCTCGTTGGAATTGCCGGCGATCAGATGCCAGTAATCGGTCTTGAGCTGGGCTATGGTGGTGTTGGCCTCATGGTCGGCCTCGGGCACCACTGTTGGGGGATAGTCGAAATCGTCGCTGCATCCGGCCATTGATGCGGCTATGGCTATGGGCAGCGCAAGCGATTTGATGAATCTATATGGTTTCATGAGTTGATTGAATGCTGTGTTTGTGATGTTTTAGAATCGTATGCCTGCGTTGAGGAACACCTTGATGCCCTGTGCATAGCTGTATTTGTTGGGATATTTCGAGGCGTCGTAGTTCTTGTAATCGAAGCGGCCCTGCTGATAACCGTAGGTCATGATGTCGCGGTTGTTCAGCACATTATCCACATTGAGGTTGAAGTTCATCGACACCTTGCGGTTGATGTAGACGAGCTTGCCCACGGAGATGTTGAGCACGAATGCGTTTTTCAGCTTGTCCTGTCCGGCAAGGTCACGCACACCCTTTTCAAGCGATGCGAGATCGTCATACTGCGACCACAGGTCCGGGAGCACTTCGTGGTGGTTGGGCGCGAGGTTCACGTATGAATCGCCCATCCATGATCCGTTTATGCCGAAGAACCAGCGTTTGGGGGCCTGCCAGTCGAGTCCGATGTTGAATGCAGCCTGGGGAGTGCCGCCCACATAGTAGTTTTTCAGATATACCTTCTGCTCGGTGTCGGGAGCTGCGCCGTTCTCGTAGGAGCGTACGCCTGTGGGATTGTTGCGGTACTGGTAGCGGGCATAAGTGGCGGCTGCGGTGGCTGTGAGCGAGGGCAGTATCTTGTAGCTCATGCCGAGTTCCACACCCTTGAAGCTCTTGTGCACACCTTTGAGCACATAGTTCATGAATGTGGAGTAATAATCGTCGTAGAACGATGAGCGCTCTGTCTGATCCATCATCTCGGTGATGAAACCGGTTATGCTTCCGCGGAATTTGCGGTAGTTCCATACATACGACAGATCGGCTGTGAATATGCGTTCGCTGCAAAGTCCGTCAATGGAGGTGTCCTTGATGCGCGGCGATATGTAAGCGTATTCAAACAGCGGGGCGCGTGTTTCATACGACGAGTTGAGCATGAAATAGTTGTGGCCGTCGAGCTTGTATGTGGCACCGGCTTTTACGGCGCCGTTGTCGAAGCGGTGCATGTCGCCTTTGCCGTAGGAGTTTTCGGGTGCGCGGCCGTTGCGCATCTTGCCGTCGCGCTGGAACTGGGTGTAGCTCACGTTGAGACCGTAGAACACATCCCAATGGGCGAGGTTGATGGTGTTCTGAAGCCATCCGGTGATCTGGAGGGCGTTTATGTCGTAATTGTAACCGAACTTGTCGCCTTTGTGCACACGGCGGTTAGGATCGTTCAGGTTGTTCTGGAGGAAATTCGGGTCATCGGGGAAGTCGCGTTCGGCATAAGTGTCGATATCGAGCCAGAACTCGCCGCCGAGCAGGTCGCGTACCGTCTTGTAGTACGATGCGCGGGTGAAGTTGGCCGTGACGCCGGCCTGAAGGGTCATTGACGAGTTCAGGCGGTGGTTGAGCACCGAGTTGAAAATGGCGTTGAACTGGTTGCTGTGGCGGTTCTCGAGTATGTAGGTCGACCCGCGTTTGAGCGCGTCCTCGCGTCCTATGTTGTCACGGTTGTTGAGGTAGTTGGTCTGGTAAAGACGATCCCAGTTGATCTGACGGAAGCTCTCGTCGTGACGCCAGAGGTCGGTGTACAGGTCAAACTGCTCCTCGTTGTCCTTATAATAGGAGGGGAGATAGCGGTAATAGTCGGGGCGCGGATCGGCTGCGTTATACCATTGGAGAGCCGATGACGAATAGTTGACCCAGCGTATGGCCATACCTGTGTTGAGGGTGGTGTTGCGCGAGGGTTTGAATATCCAGTTGAGTATGGCGGTGGGATCGAATGTCTCCGTGATGCGTGCCGAGCGTTTTTCGCCGTCCTGCCATCCCCATCCGGGGTTGTAGAGGTTGTTGTCGGCAAGGTCGTAGGCTTCCTGATAGGTCATCTGCGGAGTGGCACGCTGTGTGGGTGCGCCGAATGTGGTCAGAATGAGCTGGTGCATGTCCGAGAACTTCTTTTCGAGCGACAGGAAGTAGCCGGCCGAATTGTAGAATGTGCCTTCCACCACACCTTCGTTGGCATAGCGGCCTACGGCACCTACAGTCACGCCCCATCCGTTTTTCGGGCTGATACCGGTGGAGTACAGCACCATGCCGCGGAACATGTAGGCCGAGTTGGTGAACGCTACCGATCCGTTGAAGCCCGGAGCGTAATCCGATGTGATGGTGGATATGTTGGTGGAGCCGCCTATGTCGCCGAATCCGTAAGCGCCGGCACCCACACCGAGGGTCACTGTCTTGTTGCGGAACGCGCGGTTCATGCCGCCGAGAGTGGAGTAGTTGAAGCGTCCGCGGGCAAGGTCATTGAACGGCAGGCCGTTGATGTAGGTTTTGGAATACTCCGAATTGTAGCCGCGGAAGCGGAAACGCATGGTGTTGAAATTGTAGTTGGTGGCGTTGTAGTACACATTGTCCGACGCTCCGGTGAGAGCGCCTATCTGCTGTGCCGCACCCTCTTCCTCTTCTATGGCGTTTTCATCGAAGATCATTTCAGCCATGTCCTCGTGGTAGCCTGTGGCCGATGCGTTGTCGCGCTCCATACGTATGGCGCCCACATCATTGGATCCCGGCAGAAGTGTAAGCGGTTCGGCGGTTTCCTCATAGCCGGAGGCGCTGACTGCGAGCACATCCTCGCCGGCTTTGGCGTTTTTGATTACGAAGTCGCCCGCCGGCGATGTTATGGCCGAGGCGCCTTGATTGTTCAGCTGCACATGCGCACCCGCCACAGGGGCTCCCGTGGCCGAGTCGATAACTGTGCCCGTCACCGATGCCGTCTGAGCCATGGCGCCCGCAACGGCAGTCAGCAACATGACAAGAAACAGTTTAAGTTTCATAATTGCTGTGTTGTGAAGTTGTTTGGTTAATATTTAATTGTTAATATTTGCGATAATTAATATTTCACCCCACAATATTACTTATGGGTAGAGCTCCCAAAGTTAAATAATTATTTTTTATTCACAATCATTCACGCTTAAGAAATTTCCCTATACTCCAATCTGATCAGGTAAAAACTCTCCATTTTTGTATCTGAATGGTATGGGAGCCATAAATGAAAGGTTGGCCGGAAAGGAGTGGATCCTTTTCCGGCCAACATGTGGTTCTTGCTGTTATGTAGTGGATCAGAGGGCTTTTACAATGGCCTCGGTGTCACGGGCTATCATAAGTTCCTCGTCGGTGGGTATCACCACCACCTTCACGCGTGAAGCGGGAGTGGAGAGCAGTGTCTCCTTGCCGCGTATACGGGCATTGAGTTCTGTGTCAAGCTCCACACCCATGAAGCGGAGAGGCTCGCACACTTCCTCGCGCAGGCCGGTCTGGTTCTCGCCCACGCCGCCGGTAAACACTATTATGTCAAGTCCGCCCATTTCGGCCGCATAAGCTCCGATATATTTGATGATGCGCAGCTCATACATGTCGAGGGCCAGCCGTGCGCGTTCGTCGCCCGCCTCTACGGCAGCTTCGATTTCGCGCATGTCGCTGGAAATGCCGGTCACGCCGAGCACTCCGCTCTCCTTGTTGACCATGCGGGATATTGCATCGGCATCCATGCCGTGGCGTTTCATCAGGAATGTCAGGGCGCCGGGATCCACATCGCCCGAACGGGTACCCATCATGAGGCCCTCTGTGGGTGTGAGACCCATTGAGGTGTCAACGCTCCGGCCGCCGTCAACGGCTGTTATGGAACCGCCGTTGCCTATGTGGCAGGTCACCATCTTCACCTTTTTGATATCCTCGCCGAGAAACTCGCATGCGCGGGCCGATACATAGCGGTGGCTTGTGCCGTGGAAGCCGTAGCGGCGCACTCCGTCCTCCTTATAATATTTATAGGGGAGGGGATATATGAACGCCTTCGGGGGCATGGTCTGGTGGAATGCTGTGTCGAACACACCTACCTGCGGCACATCGGGCATGAGCGCGGTTATAGCCTCTATGCCGGTCATGTTGGCCGGATTGTGGAGCGGGGCTATGGGGTAGCATTCGCGGATCATGTCCTTGACCTCGTCGGTGATGAGCACACTGGAGTTGAACTTCTCGCCGCCATGCACCACGCGGTGGCCTACGGCATCGATTTCGCTGAAATTGCTGATACATCCTTCCTTGGGGTCGGTGAGCAGTTTCAGTATGGCTTCTATTGCTCCGCGGTGGTCGGTCATGCCGAGGTCGATGGTGTCCTTGGAGCCGTCATTGCGCTTGAATTTCAGGAAGCCGTCGGGAAGTCCGATTTTCTCCACTCCGCCTTCGGCCATGGTGGCGCCGGTGGCGGTGTCTATAAGTTTGTATTTGACGGAACTGCTGCCGCAGTTGAGCACAAGTATTTTCATTACCGGTAAATTTTCTTATTTGTGGGATTTAAGGCCGATAGCCTGATTGCATGTGATTATGATGGTCTTGTAGATATCCTCGGGGAAGCAGCCGCGCGAAAGGTCGTTGACCGGGGCGGCGAGACCTTGCAGGATGGGGCCTACGGCCTGTACGCCGGCAAGGCGCTGCACGAGCTTGTAGGCGATGTTGCCCACCTCGAGCGACGGGAACACGAGCACGTTGGCTGTCCCGCTCAGGGGTGAGTTCGGGGCTTTCTGGGCCGATACACCGGGCACTATGGCGGCGTCAGCCTGAAGTTCACCGTCAATGATAAGTTCCGGATCCATGTCGTGGGCTATCTTCACGGCCTCGATCACCTTGTCGATGCGTTCATGCTTGGCGCTGCCCTTGGTGGAGAAGCTGAGCATGGCCACGCGCGGCTCTATGCCGGCTATATCGTGGGCTGTGCGTGCGGCCGACACCGCTATCTGGGCCAGTTCCGAAGCATCGGGGTCAGGCACAACGGCGCAGTCGGCGAACACGAGCATATCGTCCGTGCCGAAAGGCGATCCTTCGGGGAGAAGCATGAGGAATGCGCCGGACACCACATTGATCCCCGGCTCGGTCTTGATCACCTGGAAAGCCGCGCGGAGCACATTGCCGGTGGTGTTCATGGCGCCGGCCACCTGTCCGTCGGCATCGCCGTTCTTAATCATCAGGCAGCCCAGATAGAGAGGATTGGCGGCTGTCATCCGGGCCTGTTCCATGGTCACGCCCTTGCTCTTGCGGAGTTCGTAGAACAGCGGTGCATAGCGGTCTATCACACTCTTGTCGGCGGGATCCACGATTGTGGCCCGGTTTATGTTGGCAAGATGCAGGTCAGAGGCCATTGCGAGGATCTCCTCGCGGTTGCCGATAAGGATCACATTGGCTATGCCGTCGGCTATGATGCGGTCGGCGGCTGTGAGCGTACGCGACTCTGTGCCTTCGGGCAGCACAATGCGCTGCGGCTGCTCTTTGGCGTGAGCGATTAGTTTGTCAAACAGGCTCATAGTTGTTTTATTAGTGGTTGATAATTTGTTAATCGCAAAGTTAAAAAACTTTCAGCGGACATCAAGCGTTTTAACCTATAAAGTTTCAACTGTCACTTATCAACATATCACACCGTTTGTTATGAGCAGAAATCGCAATTCCCGTACTAAAGTCAACGGATGGCTCCTGACGGGCGCCATAGTCCTAATAGTGCTTCTTCTCGTATGGCTTTCCGTGGCCATGTTCACCGGCGACACCGACGTTGCCGCCCTCATCTTACGGTAGCGTAAGCTATCACTGCTTTGTGCTTCCGTCCACTTCCTTGACCAAGTGGGCGGGAAGGATGCAGCGGTAACCCCATTTGGAATAATTCATCCATTTGTCATCCTTGTGTCCGTAACTGCCGTCTTTGTCTAATCCGAAAGTATAAGCTTTCTTTCGGTCAAATTCGGTGGACGAGGCGAAATTGGATATTTCCGGTCGGCTGTTTTTTTCTACATTGGCTTCGATCAGTTCTTTGAACTTTTTGTCAAAGTCATTCTGTGTATTTTTGTCGGAGGGTATGTTATATCCGAGGGCGTTATAAAGGAGGGCTAACTCATTGATTGCCGGAAGATACCATCCGTTGCCTAACTTCTCGCAAGCGTAGAATACGTAGAAATGGCCCATGTCATAATCCAATGACACATCAAGTTTGCGTTTGAGGTTGAAGAGATTCACAAGTCCGCTATCGTGATCGCGCAGCCCGGTTGAAGATCCATTGCTGTTTGTGATTACCCATGAGCTGTTCATGCTGCTTCCTTTTTCAATTGTGGATGGGGCGACTGCCTCCAATGAAATTACAAGGCCCGGCTGGTTGGCGTTTGACCGCACCACTATGCAACGGCGTCCGAGCACATCCGTCACGTCGCCCACGTTGAGCACCGCTCCGTTGGTGTCGTAAAAATAAATGGGATCTATTTCTCCTTCCGGAAGTTTGACCTCGGCATTCCCGAAAATGGTGCTTAACATGGCTGTAAAGGTAAAGAGCAAGCGTAATGTTTTCATGGTAAATGTGATATAAGAGTTAGTATTTCCTAATATGCAAATATACAAGGAATCTACGGAAAAATAGTGACAGGTCTAATTATGTTTAATATTATTAACTCTGAAATGGTTGCGGAAACCGCAAGGATAGCGTAACTTTGCGGCTGTGGAAAAATTTGGCTGCTTGCAACCACTCGAAAAAATGCTAAAATCGCAACCCGCCGCAATCAGCGGCTGTCATGTGTCCCGCTTCGTTGCGGGCTATATGCCGAAATAGCCGGCGGGGTGTCGTATCTAACTTTCCGGAAACTTGCAGCCGGGTGGCCTTCCACCCGGCTTTCATATTTATGTAAACAACAAAAAATTTTTATAACGATGAACCAGTCAGAAAATTATCTCTTTACCTCCGAATCGGTTTCGGAGGGTCATCCCGACAAAGTGGCCGACCGCATCAGCGATGCCGTGCTCGATGAATTCCTTGCTTATGATCCGGCATCGCGTGTGGCGTGCGAGACTCTCGTAACCACCGGACAGGTAGTGCTTGCCGGCGAGGTCAATTCGCGTGCCTATGTGGATCTTCCCGCTGTGGCGCGGCGTGTTATCAAAGAGATTGGCTATGACCGCGCGGCCCTTAAATTCGAGGGGGAATCATGCGGAGTGCTTAATGCCATACATGAGCAGAGCGAGGATATAGCCCGTGGCGTGGCGCGTGAGGAAGCCGAAGCGCAGGGTGCAGGCGATCAGGGCATGATGTTCGGCTACGCATGCGATGAAACCCCCGAATTCATGCCTCTTACCCTTTCGCTCAGCCATACGCTTCTGCGCGAACTTGCCGACATACGCCGCGAGGGACGTGTGATGACTTATCTGAGGCCTGACGCCAAGAGTCAGGTCACGGTGGAATATTCGCCCGATCGCCGTCCGGTGAAAGTGCACACTATCGTGATCTCCACTCAGCACGACGATTTTGTTTCCGCGGGGGCCTCCATGACTCAGGAGGAGGCTGATGCGGAAATGTGCCGCGTGATACGCCGTGACGTTGAGGAAATTCTCCTCCCGCGGGTAAAGGCCAAACTCGCTCCGGAAGTCGCCGCATTGATTGGAGAGGATGTGATACTGCATGTTAATCCCACCGGCAAGTTCGTTATAGGCGGCCCTCATGGCGATACGGGCCTGACAGGCCGCAAGATAATCGTTGACACTTACGGTGGCCGCGGTGCCCACGGCGGGGGCGCCTTCTCAGGCAAGGACCCCTCCAAAGTGGACCGTTCGGCTGCATATGCGGCCCGTCACATAGCCAAGAACCTTGTGGCCGCCGGAGTTGCGCGCGAGGCGCTTGTGCAGGTGGCCTATGCCATAGGTGTGGCTGCGCCCGTGAGCCTGTGTGTCGACACATTCGGCACCGCACTCCCGGGCCTGTCGGATGCGGAGATCTCAGCTTGTGTCAGCCGTCTTTTCGATATGCGCCCCTTTGCCATAGAGGAGCGTCTTAAACTCCGCCGGCCCATTTATGAGGAGACTGCATCGTACGGACATATGGGCCGCGAGCCGCGCACAGTCGTGAAACATTTCTTCTCGCGCTACGAAGGCGACAAAGCCATTGAGGTGGAGCTATTCACCTGGGAAAAGACCGATATGGTTGAAAAAATCCGAAAATCCTTTAATCTGCTTTGAGGTAAAAGGAAAAAAACCTATCTTTGTGCGATTTATTGCCCGGTGGCACGGATCGCCACCCTGAAAAACATCGAAATAATAAACAATCAAAATAGATTTCAACTCATTAAATGGCAACGTTAGAGAAAATCCGCAGCCGCTCGGTGCTGCTGCTCGTTATCATCGGCCTCGCCTTGCTGGCATTCATCGTCGGTGACTTCTTTACATCAGGCCGCACACTTTTCGGAACAGGTTCCACCGTGGCCGAAGTGGACGGACAGAAAATTGATATTCAGGAATTTCAGCGTCGTGTGAGCGAAGCCTCCCAGCAGGCTCAGCAGAGCGGCCGCAAGATGGATCCCGCAGTGCTCCAGCAGCAGGTGCTTAACGGCATGATAGCCGAGGCCCTTTTCAAGCAGGAGGTTGAGAAACTCGGTCTCAAGGTCACTGACGACGAGCTTTCGCAGGCTATGCTTGGTGCCGGCGCTCCCTATCTTGACCGCATGGTGCAGCAGCAGACCGGAATCGAAAGTGCAACCGCACTTCACGACATGGCGTTCAATCCCGCCAAATACGGCATTGACGAGAATCAGGCCGCTCAGCTCCAGAACTATTGGATCGGTCTTGAAAAGCAGATGGAGGAGAGCCTTCTCCAGCAGAAGTTCCAGAACCTTTTCATGGGAACCCTCGTGGCCAACGAGCTTGATGCCCGCGCTCTCTACGATGAAAATGCCACCACATCGCAGATAGTGTTTGCCAAGAGCGATTTCTCCGCTGAGGCAGATGACAAATATCCCGTTTCCGACGAGGAGATTGAAGCCCGGTGGAAACAAGAGCGCAACCGCTTCGCGCTTAACGAGCCCATGCGTCACGTAGGTTACATCAATGTGCCCATTGAGCCTTCACAGGCCGACCGTCAGGCTGCTCAGGCCCGCGTGGAAAAAGCTGTTGCCGCTCTTAACGAGAAACCCGGCACAGAGGGTATCGACGGCATGACCGAATTTATAGCCAACCGCACCAAGACCACCCTCGGCAAAGTGTCGGATAAGGCTGTGAAGAATTTCCTCAGCTCCGACAGCGCCGGCCGTGCTGCTGTAATCAGCTTCACGAACGATATCTATACCATAGGTAAGGTGCTCGGCCGCGATGTCGAGGTGGATTCGCTTAACCTCGATATGCTTGCTGTGCAGGGAACACGCGCCGAAGTGGACTCGCTGATCCGTGGTCTCAATGCCGGAACGCTTAAATTCGACGACCTCGCCAAGGCTGAGAATGTGCAGGGTTCGCAGGACAGCCTTTGGGTGTCGCTTATTGATCCGCAGGTGGCACAGATGAAGTCAACCTTGCTTGACGCCACAGCAGGTGTTTACTTTACCCCCGACACCGCCGCCAATCTTCAGGGTGCCCGCATATTCCGCGTTAATTCACGCAAAGCGCCTGTAACTGTCTATGACGTGGCTCTTGTCAACTACACAGTTGAACCCGGTGCCGCCACAGTGAACAATCTGCTCACCAACCTCCAGAAATTCCTTAACGAGAACACCAAGGCCGCCGATTTTGCCGCCAATGCGGAGAAAGCCGGATATATGGCCTCTACAGCCAATATCACTCCTTCCACTCCCCTTATCGGCAATGTGGAGGGTAGCCGTGCGGCTCTCAGCTGGGCTCTTGACGCCAAGAAAGGCAGCGTAAGCCCCGTGTTCGGCGATGAATCCACCGGCTCATTCATGGCCGTGGCTGTAAACGACATATATGATGGCGAGTATGCTCCCGCCACCGATCCCTCCATCCGTGAGATGCTTACCACACAGGTTCGCAACGATAAGAAAGCCAAGGCGCTCATAGAGCGTTATAAAGGCAAAGCCAAGGATGTAAACGGCTATGCACAGCTTATGGGAACCCAGGCCGATACTACTAATGTGGCTTTCGGTCAGTACATGATTCCTAAGCTCGGAATCGGTGAATCAGCTATTGCCGGTCGTGCTTCGGTAGCTAAGCCCGGTCAGCTTGTAGGGCCCATGCAGGGCAATTCCGGAGTGGTTGTGTTCTATGTAGTGAAGAACGACAGCGAGGGACGTCCCTATAACTTCGACGAGAGCGCCATGATGTATCAGCGTGCACGCGGAGCGCAGGCCCTCGGCAATCAGCTCAACAGCATCCTTCAGGGTAAGGAAAAAGTGGAGAACAATCTCATAAAATTCTATCCCAACTGATCCTGATCTGACTTATCTCATATAACAAGAGGCGCTCCAAATTGGGGCGCCTCTTGTCGTATTCTATCACTCCGGCTGCACCCCCCAACATTTTCCTGTAGCGTGCAAAAATGGCCCAAAACATTTCCCTGTGGCGTACATTCAAACGCAAAATCTACGATAAAATGCTCCGTTGGAAAACCGAATCCTCCGGAACGGTTTGCCTGCCGGTTTATATGGCGTTTTTGCTGTGAGCCGCCAGGATGGATCAGTCGGGAACAAAAAAATGGGCCACGCTTCAAATTAGCGCAGCCCATTTTTTAGGATATGGTATTTGTTATTTGGCTTGCGGCTGAATGGCCTCAAGAGTGAGATCGAACACCAGAGTGGCGTTGGGGCCAATCTTACCGTCGGGGGTTCCGTTAACGCCGTAGGCCAACGGACCGGGAATATAGACAGTCACTTTCTCACCCGGCTTCATGAGCTTGAGCATTTCGGAAAATCCGGGGATCACGCCTGACACGGGGAACTGCACGGCCTTGCCGGCTGAGCTGTCGAATACAGTGCCGTCGATGAGCTTGCCTTCGTACACTACCGATACTATGTCGCCATCGGTAGGATTGGCGCCTTTACCCTCTTTCTGCACTTTGTAGGCGATACCCGATGCGGTTTTTTTGATTTCGGGGTCAGCAGCCATCTGCTTGGCCACATATTCCTCACCGGCCTTCATGTTGGCTTTGGCTTCGGGAGCTTCGGCTTTGGCCTCGTCCTTTTTGCGCTGTTCGGCTTCCTGCTTCTCCATGGCCTTGGCCTGTACGTTCATCATCATGCCTTGAAGCTGATTCTGTTTGATGGCGAGATCCTTTACGGAATCGGCTGTAAAGGCTTCAGCAATTGATTTATAGAGAAGTTCGCGGTCAATCTTGACATCGGCCTGCTGCATCATCTGGAGGTTCTGGAGAATCCCCATGCCTATCTGCATTCCGGATATGTAGCCGCGGCGGTTTTCGGCGGTGTCGGTCATGAGCACTGCCTTGATACCGGCGAGCACATCCTCCTTTGTCATCTGGGCTTTCTGGGTGGAGTCGAGACCTGCGTAGGCCTGGGCCAGATCAGCGCCGTTGATTGTGCCGAAAAGGTTCACAATAGAATCGTCGGTGGAGTTGGAGCCTTCCGAGCTCTTGCCGCAGCCCGTCATGGAAGCCATAAGGGCGGCAATGCCACACGCCATAATGATTTTTTTCATAATCAGTGTTTGTTTTGTTATGATTGAGTGATAGTTGAATGGTCTTGAGGTTTATTTGTCCTCTGAGCCGAGAATATTGATGAGTTCCACGTCGAATATCAAGGTGGAGTTCGGGCCGATAACATTGCCGGCGCCCTGCGGGCCATAGGCAAGCTGCGAAGGGATGAAAAGACGCCATTTGGCTCCGGTCTTCATCATCTGAAGAGCCTCTACCCAGCCGGGGATTACCTGTGTCACACCGAATGTGGCCGGAGCGCCACGCTCCACCGAGCTGTCGAATACAGTGCCGTCGATAAGCTTGCCGGTGTAGTGCACCATAACGCGGTCAGTGGATTTAGGCTGAAGTCCGGTACCCTCTTCGAGTATTTCATACTGGAGTCCCGAGGGGGTGGTCTTCACCTCGGTGCGCTTTCCGTTCTCATCGAGGAACGCCTTGCCGGCTTTCTCATTGATCTCGGCCATTTCGGCAGCCTTGGCACGCTGGGTCTCCTCTAAAGCAGAGAAGAATTTGCGTATCTCTTCCTTGGCTTCGTCGTAGGTCATTTTCGGAGCTGCTCCCTCATACACGGCAGCCACACCGTCGGCAAATTCCTTATAGTTGATTTTCTCTATTCCCGAACTGCGGAAATTGTTGCCCATGCTGAGGCCGAGGGCATAGCTGAGGCGGTCTAATTCGTTGGTTTCCATATTTAAACGGTTTTAATGATCATTTTAATTGATAACAGCGTGGCGAAACGCTGCAATTGACAAAGTTAGAGGTTATTTGTTTAACCCTCACGATATTTTTAATAAAAAATATTAAACCGTTGTCGAAGCAGCCCCGTGCGTGCATGGATATAACTTTGGCGGAGGGTCGAAAGTTCCATTCTTCGCATTTTTTATAAGCTGTTAAAAATCAAAGTTAACAGGGATATATAAAAAAGAGTTACCTTTGCTGCGGTTTTCAATCAACAGTTTCTAAATCCATATATCCTATGTCAACCAACACTACCGACAACAAACGCAAAGTCACAACCGCACGCTTTTCGGAGATGAAAGCCCGCGGCGAGAAAATAGCAATGCTCACAGCCTACGATTATTCCATGGCCAAGCTTATCGATGAAGCCGGCGTGGACGCTATACTTGTGGGCGACAGTGCATCCAACGTCATGGCGGGTAATGTCACCACTCTTCCCATCACTCTTGACCAGATGATATATCATGCCCAGAGTGTCACCAAAGGTGTGGGCCGGGCCCTCGTGGTTGTGGATCTTCCGTTCGGGTCATATCAGGGCAATTCCAAGCAGGCGCTCGCGTCGGCCATACGCATAATGAAAGAAAGTGGGGCCGAGGCAGTGAAAATGGAGGGAGGAGCCGAGATACGCGAATCGATTGAACGCATTCTGTGTGCCGGTATTCCTGTGATGGGGCACCTCGGCCTGACTCCGCAGTCGATCAACAAGTTCGGCACTTACAATGTGCGCGCCAAAAGCGAGGCTGAGGCAGCCAAACTTATCGAGGACGCACGTATGCTTGAGGAGATAGGATGTTTTGCCATAGTTCTTGAGAAAATCCCCGCCGTATTGGCCCGGGAGGTTTCCGAACAGCTCACCATCCCTACCATAGGCATAGGTGCCGGTGGCGGCACTGACGGACAGGTGCTTGTGATGCACGACATGCTGGGTATAAACAAGGGTTTTTCGCCGCGTTTCCTGCGCCGTTATGCCGATCTGTCGTCGGTGATCAATCAGGCTGTCGGCCACTATGTGGATGATGTGAAGAGCGGTGATTTTCCGTCAGAAAAGGAGCAATACTGATTCATAAAGTTGTCCGATGTGATGAACCTGCGCCGATATGTAAGTATATTGCGCCTCGGTGCCCCTATCCTTGTAGGGCAGCTGGGCATGATTGTGGTGGGGTTTGCCGATACCACTATGGTGGGCCGGTATTCCACCGATGCGCTGGCTTCGGCGTCGTTCGTCAACAACCTGTTCAACGTAGCCATTTTTGCCTGCATAGGTCTCACCTACGGCATTACTCCCCTTGCCGGGACATTGTTCGGCCGTAAGCGGCTGGCCGACATCGGGGCGCTGATGCGTTCGGCGCTCCCGTTCAATATCGTTGTGGCAGCGGCTATAATGTGCATAATGGGCGCGATTTATCTCAATCTCCACCGTCTCGGCCAGCCGGAGTATCTGCTTCCGGTCATCCGGCCGTATTTTCTTCTCTATCTTGCAGGAGTGATCCCGGTGGCGCTGTTCAATGTGTTCGCGCAGTGGGCCTATGCCATAAACCGCACCCTTATGCCCATGTGGATTATTCTCGGGGCCAACCTTCTTAATGTTTTCGGCAACTGGCTTTTGATTTATGGCAATCTGGGTTGTCCGGAGCTGGGGCTTACCGGCGCCGGCATAGCCACTCTTACGGCACGTGTTGTGGCTCCGGTTGTAATTATGGCGATATTCTTCGGATCACGCCGTTATTCTGATTATTCTTCCGGTTTCCGGGGGGCCCGTGTCAATCGCCGTGAGCTTGGACGCATTGCCGTCACATCATGGCCCGTGTGCCTTCAGATGACGTTCGAAAGCGGATCGTTCTCCGTGGCCGCCGTTATGGCCGGATGGCTCGGAGCCGTTGAGCTTGCATCCTTTCAGGTGCTTATGATTCTCGGCAGTCTCGGTTTCTGCGTATATTACAGCATGGCGTCGGCCATCTCTGTGCTTGTGAGCAATGCCGCCGGATGTTCCGACAGAGCTGGCATGCGTCAGATAGCATTCTCGGGCTATCATATCCTGCTTGTGCTCGCTGCAGTGGCGTGTATGCTGTTTGTATTCGCCGGTCATGGCCTGATCGGAATTTTTACCCGCGATCCACTTGTTATAGCCTGTGCGATGACCCTCATATTCCCGATGGTGCTCTATCAGCTCGGCGACGCCACACAGATATGCTTTGCTAATGCCCTGCGCGGCACCTCCAATGTCATGCCCATGCTCTGGATAGCATTCGTGAGCTATGTGGTTGTGGGGCTTCCGAGCACTTATCTTCTCGGATTCACCGCCGGAATGGGGCTTGTAGGCATTGTGCTGAGTTTCTCTGTGAGCCTGTTTCTTGCCGGAGGATTGTTTACATACTACTTTTTACGCACCACCCGGGCTGCTTAAATATATATAGATATAATGTTACGTTACCTTGCTCTTCTCCTTGTTATTATGCTGTCGCTTCCCTCCCGTGCGGTCACGCTCGGAGTGCAGCGCCCCGACATTTATCTGCCTCTGCTTAAAGGCAAACGTGTGGCGTTGCTGAGCAATCATACAGGCGTGGCCGACTCCGTGCACACGCTCGACCGCCTGTTGGGCCATGGGATCGATGTGACTGTGCTTTTTTCGCCCGAGCATGGTTTCCGCGGCTCGGCTGATGCAGGTGCACATATCTCCGATTCGAAGGATACCGCAACAGGCTTGCCGATAATATCCCTTTACGGTTCCGCCAAAGGACCGCTTTCAAGCGATGTAACCGACCGCTTCGATGTGGTAGTGACCGATATTCAGGACGTGGGTTTGCGTTTCTACACATATTATATTACTATGCTGCGGCTCATGAACGAGGCGGCACGCACCGGTAAGGAATTTGTGATTCTTGACAGGCCCAATCCCAACGGCATGACTGTTGACGGCCCTGTGCTTGACATGTCGCTTGCCTCGGGGGTAGGGCGGCTTCCCATTCCGGTGGTCCACGGGCTCACGCTTGGGGAACTGGCCCGTATGGCAGTAGGGGAGAAGTGGCTTGAAGGTGGTGCTGCGTTGGCGCTGACCGTTGTGCCGTGCGACAGTTACACCCATTCCGTCCGCTACCGGCTTCCGGTGCCCCCCTCGCCGAATCTGAAGACTATGCATGCTGTGTATCTTTATCCCTCCACCTGCCTTTTCGAGGGCACGGTGATGAGCCTCGGGCGGGGTACGGAGCATCCTTTTGAAATCTACGGCCACCCTTCGGTCCGTAAAGGCGACTATACTTTTACCCCGCGTTCCATGCCCGGTGCGCGGAAGCCGCCTTTCGCCGGACGCCGGTGCCGGGGACGGTCGCTTATGGCCGTGACCGACAGCGCCGCCATAGCCGGAGGTGTCAACCTTGAATATGTAATAGACGCATGGAACCTCATGGGGCGTGATCCGAAATTTTTCACTGCGTTCTTCGACAAGTTGATAGGCAACCGCACTGTGCGCCGTATGATTCTTGAAGGATGCTCAGCCGACGATATCCGCGCCACATGGATCCCCGAGGCCGAAGAGTTCCGGCGCCGTTCGCAGCCTTACCGTCTCTATCCCGACTGAAGGAGCTTTACTGTGCCTATTTGCCGCGCTTGCGGGCTATGAAAGCCTTTACCATTGCGCGGTCCTGAACGGCAAGCCCTGCGGTCCATATCACAGCCGTTTCCGCTACTGCCGCAGCTGCCATGGTAAGAATGGCCTTCCATATCGATCCGTCGGCAGGAATCATGGTGAACATGAAGTAGAGGCCGACGCTTATGGCCGATACGCTTGCCACGGGCACAACAACCTCACGCATATAAGTGCCGTATTGCAGTCCCACTTGTCCGTGGGCTATCACCACCCGGATCCACTGCACGAAGACATATAGCCCTATCAGCACCACCATTGTGGTAAGGGCGCTGCCTCCGAGCTTGAGCACAATCCATGCCATAGGTATGTACATCAGAGTGAATATACCCGTGCGCAGCTGATAGGGCTTTACATCGCCGGTGGCGCGTATGGCCTGGGTGATAGGCTGCTCGAGCGACACCACAAGGCAATAGATCAGCGACAGTTGCGAGAAGCTTACCATCAGCGGATCGACATTCTCAGCCCCGAGCCATATCACAAGCACGGGCCTCATGCCTGTTATTATGGGAAACGACAGCACCAGCAGAAGCATGAACGACAGTTTTGAGCTTGTGGTCACGAGCCTGAGCATCCGGGCCTTCTCGTCAGCCGCGTATGCCTTGACTATCTGCGGAGCCACGGCCATAAAAAAATTTGTGGAGAAGGATATGATCACATTGTAGATCTTGTCGGCTATGGCCTTGACCGTGTTGACTATCGGCCCGAAAAATATGTTGAGCAGGATGCTCTGGCCCTGATTGACAAGTATTCCCGAAACGCTTCCGAACAACGACCATCCTGTGTAGGCCGTAAGTTCGCGGAAAAGAGCCTTGTCCCATACCGCCTTGAACCGGCAGAAGCGGAACGCCCGGCGGCAGTAAATGAAATACAGAAGAAACACAATGGCTGCCTCAACCATGGTCAGCACGCCGTAATATACCAGCCGGTCCATCGGCGAGCGCATCAGCATGAACACCAGCAGTAGTTTCATGGCTCCGTCGGCTATGCTGATATAGGCGAATGCATCCATGCGCTCATTGGCCACGAGCGATGAGGTGTATGGCACCGCCATTAGGTTGAACACGAACGTGAACACAGCCGTTTGGAACACCCATTGGGCGGCTCTCAGCCGGTCGGGCGGAATAGTGAGCCAGTCATCCACAAAAAATATCCCCACTGCTTCGCCTATTGCTATTATGGCAGCGGAGATAACGATAAATCCCATCAGCAGCAGGCTGAAAGTGCGGCTGTAAGCCTTATAGTCGCCCTGACCGAGATGGAATGAAAGATAACGCTGGGTGGCCGACGTGAGAGTGCCCGTGAGGAAACCGAGCGAAGCCACCACACTTGCCACAACATTGTAGATACCATAATCCACTACACCGAGGAGGTCCAACGTGACCCTCACCGTGTAGAGGTTTACAAGCGTGAGCAGCAGCATCCTCACATAGAGCATGGCTGTGTTGCGGGCTATCCGTTTGTTGTCGGCCGAATTGTTTCCCATAATTCGCCCGCAAATTTAGCTCTTTTTCCCCAACCGAAAAACCATCCCGCCGAATTCATTGAACCATAGTCAATAGCCAGACAATATAAAAATATCCTATATGGTGTCCTAAAATTTGGGACAAAAATACAAAATTTGTCCCAAATTTTAGGACGCGGTCATGCTGAGCAGTATCGCGGGTGTGGTTGGATTACAGGATGCCTTGGGCCATCATGGCGCGGGCCACTTTCATGAAGCCGGCCACGTTGGCGCCTTTTACGTAATTTATGTAGTCGGATCCCTTTTCTGCTCCGAATTTCACGCATTGCGAGTGTATGTCGGCCATAATGTCGCGCAGTTTGGTGTCCACCTCGGCGGCACTCCATGACAGCTTCTGAGAGTTCTGGGCCATTTCAAGCCCCGATACGGCCACACCTCCGGCATTGGCGGCCTTTCCGGGTGCGTAAAGTATGCGGGCTGCGATGAACTCCTTTATGGCCTCGGGTGTGGAAGGCATGTTGGCCCCTTCGCTTACGGCTATGCAGCCTTGGGCCAGCAGCGCGCGTGCGTCGTCGCCGTCAAGCTCGTTCTGTGTGGCCGACGGCATGGCTATGTCGCACTTCACGTGTTTCCACGGCCTTTCGCCGGGGAAATACTCCATGGCTTCCGGAAATTCGTCGGCAGCCTCCGATATGCGTCCCCTGTACAGGTTCTTCAGGTCGAAAATAAACTGGAACTGCTCGGGAGTCAGACCGTGGGGAACATATATGGAACCCGAGCTGTCGCTCATCGACACCACCTTGGCGCCGAGCTCCATCAGCTTCTGGGCCGTGTATATGGCCACATTGCCCGATCCCGATATCGCAACACGCTTTCCCTTAATGCCTATGCCGCGGGTAGCCAGCATGTTGAGCAGGAAATAGCAGTTGCCGTAACCTGTGGCTTCGGGCCGTATGAGCGATCCTCCGAACTCTATGCCCTTGCCGGTGAAAGTGCCGGTGAATTCGCGTGCCATCTTCTTGTAATAGCCGAACATATATCCCACTTCGCGTGCGCCCACGCCTATGTCGCCGGCCGGAACATCGGTATCTGGCCCTATCTGGCGCCACAGCTCGGTCACGAATGCCTGACAGAAGCGCATCACCTCCATGTCGCTTTTGCCCCGTGGCGAGAAATCCGATCCGCCTTTGGCGCCCCCCATCGCAAGGGTGGTCAGCGAATTTTTGAATGTCTGTTCGAATGCGAGGAATTTGAGGATGGACAGGTTGACCGACGCATGGAAACGTATGCCCCCTTTATACGGGCCGATTGCGTTGCAGTGCTGCACCCGGTAGCCCGTGTTGTTGCGCACACGTCCTTTGTCGTCGACCCATGACACACGGAATGTCAGTATCCTGTCGGGTATGCACAGGCGCTCAAGCAGATTATAGCGCTCCATTTCGGGGTATTCGTTGTATACGTCCTCGATCGTGCTCACGACCTCCTCCACTGCCTGCATATATTCCGGCTCGTTTGGAAAACGGCTGCGCAGGTCCTCTATAAACTCATTGGTTTTCATCTCTTTTTTTACCTTGAAATTACCTAAAGAAATAGTGATTGGTGTTAATTGGCGGCAAATGTAGCTAAATTTATTCAATTAAACAACTTTTTGGTTTGTTTGTGGTATGAAATGGTAAAAACAGTTGTGGTTACTCTCATTTTGGATGCAGAGATACGGGTGATGCGGTGGATTTCGGGAAAAATATTAAATTTGTGTGTGAATTATATTCTGCGCAATCTGTTTGTGGCTTTTGCCGTGTTGCTTGCCGTGCTTTCCGCAACGGCAACCGGCTATTCCGATAGAGGGCGCCGCCTGGTGGAGCAGTGCCGGGTGGCTGTTGACGGGCGCAATTATGCGGTTCTCAGGGCCAAAGGCGATGAATTGCGTCGGCTCGGCGCTGCCGATGGCAATGAGGCTGAGGAGGTTGCCGGGATATGTCATATTCTCGGAGCAGCCATAGCCACCCACGACACCATAGCATTTGACAGCGAGATAGAGTTCCTGAAATCGCATTACGACAAATTCCGCGAGGCGCGTGATTACGAAATCGCCCCTCTCATGGCCCGCACACTCGGCAAGTATTACCATTTCATCTACAACGCTTATTCCTCATCGTTGCAATATTATCTTGAAGCCCTTGAAATGGACCGCGCCGCGGGCAATCATTCGGATATGATAGCCGACTTATCGGCCATTGCTGTGATGTATCTCCATAAAGGTGATGATCTTGCCGGAATGGATTATGCCGTAAAGGCCTACAACGAGGCAAAGCATCTCGGTCACCAGCCGTCGCTTTACGTAACGGCGGCCAATCTCGGCAACTATCTCTACAACGAAGGCAAATACACCGAGGCCCTCGCCTATGTGGAGGAAGCCAGAGCTATTGCTTCCGGGCTGCATTACGATATGGAACGTGTCTATATCGACACATTCATGGCTTCGATATACGAGTCGCTCGGCAATAAGAAGCAGGCTGAACGCCATTACCGCCATTCGCTCGCCGGCCCTTCGGGCACTACCCGCTATGACATGATATATGCCCGCATCAAGTATGCCTCATTTCTCAGTAGCGAGGGTCGCTATGCCGAGGCCATGCAGTTCACCGACTCGATTGAGGATATGACTGAGCGCTTTGGAATGCGCACCTTTGCGGTTCAGGTTTATCCGCTTACGGCCGAATGCCGGGAGGGTGTGGGTGATTACAAGGGAGCGCTTGATTACCAGCGTAAATATATAGATGTGAGCAGGCGTATATTTTCCGAGGAACGCGAACGCGAGCTGGCCATACTCGACCTGCGTTATAAGGTGTCGGAAGAAAAGCGCATCAACGCCGCCCAGAGCCTTGATCTGATGAGGCGGAAGCGTCAGGTTGAGCTTGCCGTGGGTGTGGCTGTGCTGCTTCTGCTTGCCGGAGTGCTTATGGTCTTCTATCACCGCAAGCACGTAGCCTCTCTCAAGGCCATAGTGCGCAGCCATCTTGACAAGGCCGAGGCCGAGCGCCAGCTCAAGGAGCGTTATCAACGTATGCTTGATGAGATCAACGGCAGTCAGCTGAAGCCTTCCGGGCTGGATTCGGACCGCGGCGATGAGCTTTTCCACCGGCTTGAATCCCTGATGAACGATGACAAGGCCTACCGTCAGTGCGATATGTCGCTTGAAAAAGCCGCCGCCATGCTCGGCACCAACCGCACATATCTCTCACAGGTGGTCAACAGTCATGCCGGATCCTTTTCCACTTACGTAAACCGCTACCGTCTTTCCGAAGCGATAGCCCTGTTGTCCGATCCGGCCAACGACGATTCGCTTAAAAACATAGGGCTCTCCGTGGGATTCACGTCACCCTCCAATTTCTATTCCCTGTTCCGTCAGAAGGTGGGTATGGCCCCGTCAGTGTTCCGTCAGAATGTACGCGACATATCGTCCGAAGCTTCCGACGGTATCTGACGTCAGTGCCGCAGAGATGGAGTAAAATCCACAAATTGACAGTTTATTTCATAAATTTACGATTTAGACGGCCATATATTTGTCCTGCTGGCCAGGATGATATAAATTCGGCAAGAGGATCATATAGATCCACTGACGCCCTGAAACAATCAACAAACATATAACACAGTCAAATATGAACTACCGACAATTTTTCCTCGCCTGTACACTCCCGCTTGCCGGGCTGTACGCCGCTGCGGCCGACGTGACTCCACAGCCCGACGGCACGGTGTCGCTCCCTTATTTTGAGGATTTCGCCACCGACGAATATCTTGACCTGCTTGAAATAGTGGATGTGAACAACGATGGGCGCACATGGATGTGGTCCGACATAGTATATGACATGCGCAACCGTGCCAGCGAGGACAATGACGCTGACGACTGGCTCATGCTGCCGCCAATGCGCATGGAGGCCGGCAAATCCTATGAGCTGACCTTTTCGGCGAGGGCAGTGTATTCCATGTACACCGAGCGGCTTGAAGTGAAGCTCGGCGAAGGGATGCAGCCTGCGCCCGAGGATATGACGGTGACCCTTATTCCGGCGGTAGATGTGGTGCCGCGCACCGACATGCGTGCAGTGATCACTGTGGAGCATGACGGAGTTTACCGCATAGGTTTCCATGCCATATCCCGCGCCGGAGCATTCCGTCTGGCCCTCGACGACATCCGCGTGGCCTCGCCGCTGTCGGCTCTGCGTCCCGGGGTTCCTGCCGATGGTTCGGTTACACCCGGAGCTCCCGGCGAGCTCAAAGCCACGTTGTCGTTCAAAGTTCCCTCGCTTACAGTCAACGGCAAGCCTCTGACCGAAATAGACCGGCTCACCGTGACACGCGACGGAGTTTCCGTCAAGGAATACCCTACGCCCGTTCCCGGTACTGCCATAGAACTTGAGGCGCCGACAGTGCAGGGAGTCAACACATTTACCATTGTGGGCGCCAACTCACACGGCGAAGGTGAGCCGCTGGTGCTCAAAGTGTTTACCGGCGACGACGTGCCTCTGCCCCCTGACAATGTACGGATGGAGGTGCGCGACGGAAAAGCCTATCTCACATGGGATGCTCCCACGATAGGGGAGAACGGAGGTTTCATAGATCCATCTACGCTTACTTACGAAATCCAGCGTCGCAGCGATTTCGAGTATGTCGAGCGTTCTTATGCAGGCACCTCCTATGTCGACGAACTCCCGTCCAACATCAATTCCCGTCCGCGTCAGCTTTTCTACTGCATACGTGCCATAAGTCACGGCGGCAAGTCGTTGGACTCAGGCGACTCCAATCGCTTCATCACCGGCGACAGCATGGAATTGCCTTTCAGTGAATCTTTTGCCGGAATGAATTATGACAACGGACATTACTGGCACTCCATCAACGAGGGCGAGCGGTGGAACCTCGACAATACCCTTGTGTTCGACAACGACGGGGGCGCCGCCAAATTCGCTCCGGCCAACATGGGCGAAAACTCCCTGTTCTATACCTCGCGCCTGTCGCTGAACGGGTCTTCCCATCCGTTGCTCACATTTTATTACTGGAATGTGAAAAACTCCGATATGATACTTGAAGTGATGGTGTCGAGAGAAAACGGCGAGTTTGAGACCCTGCGCACATTCGATTTCTCCGACAACCACGATGTGACGGGATGGCAGAAAGGCTCCGTGCTTCTCGACGCCTATACTGACGCCGGATATGTACTGGTGGGATGGAAAGCAACAGCTGGAGGCATACAGACTGTCACAGCCCTTGATGCCGTTGAGATATGCGATGTGCCAGCCTCCGATCTCGGTGTGACACTTTCCGCGCCGGCAGTGGCCTCTGAAGGGCAACCCGTAATGCTTACCGCCACTGTGTCCAACTTCGGTGCGACGGATGCTTCCGCTTTCAATGTTGTACTTTCCCATGAATCGTTCGGCGAGGTTGAACGTCGCACCTGCGATCTGTTGCCGGTAGGCGCCACGGCTGAATTTGAATTCAGCCTGCCGTTCCGTTGTGCTCCGGGCCTGAAAAACGGATCCTATATAGTAAAAGTTGAGTGGAACGGCGATGTGGATTACTCCAACGACACCGACAGGGCCGTGATCAGCCTTCGTCCCGGTCGCATGCCCGCTCCGTCGGCACTCACCGGCTACCGCGAGGATGGTGCCATACGCCTTGAATGGGAAGCTCCCGACATGACCGGCCCCGTCACTGACGATATGGAGAGCTATGAGCCCTTCCTTATAGCGGAGTTCGGCGACTGGATCACCATTGACCGCGACCGTCAGCTCACCTATCGCATTGTGGAGCCGCAGCTTGATGATGAGAACGAACAGATAAGCTACATCACACTTGATTATCCCAATGCCGGCGAGCCTATGGCATTTCAGGTGTTCAATCCCTTTGAGGCCGGTTCGTCGGTGGCCGAAGGCATGTGCCGCAGCGGACGTCAGGCCCTCGCGTCATTTGCCGCCGTAAAGGAACATAACGACGATTGGCTCATATCGCCCGAACTTTCAGGTCAGGCACAGACAGTCAGCTTCTATGCCCGCTCGGGCGGTGCCTCCCAATGGGGCTGCGAGACACTTGAAGTGTGGTGGTCGGCCGAGCTTCAGGAGCCGGAGAAATTCACCCTTGCCGTTCCTGAAACAGAGATACCCAACGGAGAGTGGATGGAGATCCGCGCCGCGTTGCCCGAAGGTGCCAGGCATTTTGCCGTGCATTGCACATCCGAAATTGTAATGATGCTTCTCATCGACGATGTTACCTATATTCCTAAGGCAGCAGAGGCCGTGCTTACGGGCTATAACGTGTACCGCAACGGCGTGTTGCTAAACAGCCGGCCGATAGAAACCACAAGCTTTACTGATCCTGTCGTTGACGAAGAGGCCGTTTATCATGTCAAAGCCGTTTATGCCGACGGTGTTTCCTCTCCATCCAATTATGTTGCTGTGGCTGATATTCATGGCAGCGGACTGGATATGACTGATTCTGACAAAGTGGTTGTCATTGCAAAGCCCGGTTGTATAGTCGTGACAGATCAGGGTGCCTTGGACGCAGAGGTGTTCAACATCACCGGTCGGAAAATATGTGGCATGGACGGATGCGGCACATTGACTCTTCCAATAGGCTCTGGAGTTTATATTGTGAAAGTCAATTCCCGGTCATTTAAAGTGCTGGTGCCTTAAAATCGGATTTAAGTAATATATTAATGGGGATACGTCAGCAGGCGTATCCCCATTGTTTTAAATGTGGTTTTGTTAACAATGTTTAAATGTATGGTCGGATTGTATGGATTAATCAGAGAATATAATTATCTTTAGCCACATTTCGTTCATGGAAAACAGGAAAACCTAACTGAAAACTTAATAATAAAACCAATATTAACCCTTCATTATTTTTATTATGACAAAAAACTACAAGACCCTTCTGGCCGTATTGGTATTGGGTATAGGGTCCGTCGGTGCCTCCGCCCAGAGTGTCACTGTCACACTTAAGGACGGCACGCAGCATCGCTTCGGAACCGATTATGTGAAGCAGATAACCTTTGAGGAAGTGCAACCTCAGGTTCCGGCTATAGCCATGACACAGCTTGTGCTTGACGTATATAGCGGCGGTACAAATGTCACTGTCACCATGCGCGATGCCTATGGCGACAATGAGTTTGTACTTGACACCTATCTCCCTACAGCCGCCAATTACCTCCAGACAGGCACTTACGCTGTGGGCGCATCCGAGGGATTCAGGGTTGACACCGGCAGCTATTCGTGGGTGAAAGCTGGCGAGACCAAAAAAGCTCTGAAATCCGGCACCCTTGAAATATCAGCCGAAGGCAAGGTCTATACCATAATAGCCGATCTTGTGCTTGACGATGATTCGAAGACCCGCGGCAAATATATCGGCGAGCTTCCCTCTTATGCTCCATATCTCGAGTATGCCCTCGAACACGGATCCTACAATGGCAATCCCCAGCCTGCCGGACAGTTCTACATGAAATTCCAGGATGCCGGCTGGAAGGTCGACATGGCTCTCGTGCTGTGTGCCGCTCCCGAAGCCACCGAGCTTCCTGACGGCGAATACACCTATGCTGACACAGCCGCCCCGTTCACCATATCCCCCAGCAGCTATATCGACACCTATAGCCCCAACACGAGCTGCCGCCTTATGCCCGGTTCAAAGGCTACAGTGTCGCACGACGGTGTCAAGACTGTCATTGCCATGGAATTCGTTTTAGACGACGGTCGCACATTTACCGGAACATATTCCGGCGAGATGTCCGGACAACCTTTGTTTGAAGAGCCTTCTTCTGCTCCCGCGCTTAAACGTGGGCCTGTAACTACTTTTCCCGCTGCACGTTAACTTATCAATGACACTGAACAAATGAAAAAGACCATAATATCGGCCATAGCCCTTGTTGCATCGCTTATGGCCACAGCAGCCGTCCAGTACACCCACTCTGTGATTGTTACCAAAAAATCGGGTGAGACGGTAGAGCATAAATTTGCGTTTTCTCTTTAAGAATTTTCAGGGTTGCATTGCTGTTTATTTGTCAAGGTTCTGTGCTTTCGACTCTCTCGAGCCGCAACTCATTTAGAATACCATGAGTTCTTTCGTTTGTCAACAACTTTTTTGAAGTTTTTTGACTTTTTTCGCCGGCCGTTTTGTGTTCCTCAGACGGTGGACTTTTATAATAAAACAACTTGTCCCCCTTGTCAATACCAAAAATAACTTTTTCCGGTGCAATTTTTTCGCTGCGATTTTTCCGCTGCAAGCTGCGGCAACAGCACCTGTCAACGATGAGTTTCGCTAAGACTTGATGTATTTTGCAATTGTATCGGTTACTTCTTTCATGTTAAGCGGTTTTGAAACATGACCATTCATACCGGAATCCAATGAAGCCTTTATATCTTCCGCAAAAGCATTTGCAGACAAAGCAATAATAGGAATCGTAGCTGCATCTGATCGTTCTGTCCCCATTGCACGAATCGTTTTCGCAGCCTGATGTCCATCCATGTTCGGCATCATAATATCCATCAAAATAATATCGTAAGTGCCTTGTGGATGATTTTTGAATAATTCGACCGCTTCCTTTCCATCAAACGCCCGTGTCACTGCCATGCCTGCATCCTCCAGCATCACCGTAGCAAGCTCGGCATTCAGATCATTATCCTCTGCCATAAGAACATTGACTCCTGTTAAATCATGATGCACCGGCTCTTCCTGCTTTTGACGAATGCCTTGCTCTGTCAGTTCCAACGGAATCTCCACTGTGAAAGTAGTTCCAACGCCCTTTTGGCTCTCAACGGCAATGCTTCCACCCATCATTTCAACATATTCCTTTGCAATGGCCATTCCAAGCCCTGTACCTTTGTATTGTGTTCTGGCGCCTCTGTCATCTTCCTGTGAAAATGGTTTAAATAGTTTTTTCTGAAACTCCTCACTCATTCCAATGCCGTTATCTTTCACGATATAGCGGGCTACAATATGCTTGTCATCCTCTCCCGGATGACTGCTGATATCCAGGGTGACCGTTCCACCATCCTTTGTGAATTTCACAGCATTACTGAGAAAATTCGTCAGGACTTCGCGAATACGTGTAGCATCTGCAAGAACATAGGGATTCTTTGGCCTTTCACGGTATACTTCAAACTTCAAATCCCTGTTATAAAGGAGTCCATTCATGATTGCCAGAACATTATCTGTCAGTTTGGTAATATCCACCGGTTCAGGAAAAAACACTGCTTTTCCGCTTTCAATACGACTGAGATCAAGAACATCATTCAGCAACGAAAGCAGATGCTTTGAGCTTTCCCGTACCTTTTCCAGACTGTCATGAATTTCTGCGACAGAATTTTGATGCAATGCAATATCTGTAAATCCAACGATGGCATTCATTGGTGTTCGGATGTCATGGCTCATGTTAAATAAAAATGTAGATTTTGCCTTGTTTGCAGCATCTGCTTTTTCCGCAGCTTCCAATAATAACTGCTTTTGCTTCTGTTCTTCTTCCTTACTTTTCCGGTAAACAAAATAGGTCCACAGGCAGATCATCAGCAACACCAGTCCAACAATCACGCCACAGATTACAGAGATTTTCTTCGTTTTCTCTACCATACCATACGCAGACTGCATATCCATTTCAATACAGAATGCACCTACAATATCTCCCGTTCCATCCAGATTTGAACGTACCGGATAGCAGGCCGTGAAAATGGGTCCCCAGGTTGTGTCCACAATATCCTGGGAATACACGTTTTCTCCGGAGAGAGCCCTTTCAATATAGGGAATCATTTCATCCTCTATATAATCCCCAGGATGTCTTACATCTCCGGCATCTGAATCCAGGCCATCAACAACATAGATTAATTTTCCTTCTTCGTTTCTCGTAGCGGTGTAAATATATCTTGTAGAATTCAATGTCCTGATTTCATTGAGGTAGGAGGAAATATCCTTATAAAACTGCGTATCTTCATCTGAGCGATCTTTGATATGTGAAAAATCCTCCCGGCCAATTTTTTCATCCACCAGCTTATGGACTGCATCTGCACTCATCACATCACGGGCAATCTCTGTTTCCAATGCTGTCTCAGTATAAGCACTTTGCAGAATAAATGTGTACGTTGCTATAGTCAGAATGATAGCCAGCCCCATAAGCACAAAGATGTTTCCTGATATTTTTAGTTTTACAAACCTTTTATTTTTCTTCAAGCTTGTCTCTTCTTGTGTTTTATCCATATCGTTTAAACCGTATTTCTCTTCTTTTTATCTATTTTGTTCTTATGATATCATTCTCTGCATCTGGTTTAGGACTACCTGCAGATAGTTGTGGCTGTATAAGAACTGCAGGAGGCGGCTATCCGCAATGTTTTCCACAATCAGGGAACCGACCATTCCCATTTTTCCCGTCATAGCAAAGACAAGCCAGATAATCAGTGCGGTTTCCACTACGCCCACTACGGCGCCGAGCAGTTTATCCGCTGAATGAATGACCGGAAGTTTGGACACCAGCTTGGCAGAGAAAAAGACAATGCCCAGTATGCGGTGCGCCAGCAGTACCACAAGCAGGATTATAATGGCGGACGCCATACTTAAGATGTCTTTCTTCATATATCTGGTGAAAGCTGTCATGGCAAGTATTGCCACGATACTCAGTACAATGAGGGACACGCAGGATATTATTTCTTTTACCATGCCCCTGTTGAAACCCTCCACTATTCTCCATATCAATAAAATAATACATAAAATAATAAGCCAGTTAATTGTCATGCGTATCTCCATCTCTCTTTTATTTTTCCTATTTTAACTGTATTGTCTGCAGGGCATCCTCCGTCACCAGTGTATAGGTATAGCCTTTGCCGGTGGGTATCAGAAGATTTACCTTTTCCTGAAAAGTTCCGTTATATTTTATTCTGCCGTCCATGGTTCCGATAAGGCATGCCTCTTCGTTGTAGATAGTATAAGTGTCCTGGTAAAATACAATATCATCATAGGCAATGTCAAAATCCTGCTTTCTCACAAGATTGCCGCTTTTATCATAGATTTCGAGACGGTATGTTTTGTCGCCTGTCTGGTTTTCAAACACCAGTCCCACATATTCTTCGTTGTGGTAAATGCTCCGGATTTCCGTATCAAAATAATATACTGTCTTGAGCTCCGGCTTCTGTCCACCCGCAAAGAAAAGCAGGCAGTCGTCTCCGATGGCGAACGCTGCTGAGTTGTTCATAAAGCAGATGCAGGGAACCACAGTATCGGAATAATCGTAGCCGCCTACCAGATTGTCCGTCTGGTTTTTGCCGTATTCATCGAAATTATAAAAAGCAATGCTGGATTTCATTTCCGCTGCATCCACATAAAAATAAGATACCGCACACAAAAGAGCGTTGGGCGACAGGCTCACCGCTATGGGATAACCGGTCTGCTCCATGGTGATGTGGAATTTCAAAAGTTCTTTGCCGGCTGTGTCAAACACATAAATCCAGGTTACCTTGCTGTCCTCCACTACCGCGGATACGACACCGTTGCTTGCCACTTCCAGATTTCGGATGGGAAGATTGGTGGTAATGGTGCCAAGCTGCTTGGCGGAGCTTTGTATGTAAATGGTTCGTCCGTTGTAATCGGCAATGGCAACCACATCTTCGCAGACGGATATGATGGGATTCTGCATTTCATAGGTCTGGTTCCAGATGACATTTCCCGCCGAGTCCATGCATCTTGCGCCGTCCTTACTGTAGGACAGGATATTTTCTCCCAGACGCAGGCTTTCCGTACCTCCCACAAGCACCTGGGGAACCGTAGTTTTTACCGTATAGTCCGTATATCTTTTATTGCGGTATAAAATAAATAAAAGAAGCACCACTGCGGCACAAATCACAATCACCAGCGTGGTCTTGTACAGATTACTGAGCCGGTGTTTGCGGATTTTCTCTTTGTAATCTGCTGTATCTTCATTTTTCAGCAGACGAAGGTTGCTTTGCTTCCGCAGCGGATTCTTCTGTTTTGTTTTGGATTCGTTTCCGTTAAAGTTCCTGATATCTGCCATGGTATACTCTCTTTCTTCTCCACAGTATAACACATAAATATCAGGGAAGTAAAATAGTTTGTCCTACTTCTATGTTATTTGGATTTTTTATGCCGTTCAGTTCGCACACCTGCTTTACCATGCCCAAATCCCCGTACTTTCTGCGGCAGATGGCATTGAGGGTGTCGCCCCTCATAATGGTATACGATGTCGGCTGCGTTGCGGTCTGCGTGGTGCCGGTAGTTCCGGTGGCGGTGCCGGTGGGGAATGCATCCGGCGGGGTGACATCCGGCCACGGCATGCCATCCGCAGAGTTTCCCGTGGTGGTGCCGGATGTACCGGTGGCATTGGTACCGGTGGTGGTGCCGTTTGCCGTTGCCGTATTGCCACTGGTAAGGGCAGTGCCGTTTGTTGTCGTGCCGGCGGTGTTTCCATCGTCA
>OGXX01000261.1_pt1 | contig 57799 bp, 69 predicted proteins | sample 1576301 | NCBI WGS metagenome assembly OGXX01 (sample SAMEA3541469, study PRJEB24748) | human gut metagenome | biome: human gut; feature: human-associated habitat; material: faeces | place: China | collected 2012
AAAAACATATGTAGATAATTGGTATAAAAACAATTTAACTGCTTATACAAAGTATTTAAGTAATGATGCAGTATATTGTAATGATAGAAATCTTGCAAGTGGACAAACATACTCAACAACAAAAAGTTTTAATTATGCTCCATACGAAAGAATATATACAAATAAACAACCAACATATAATTGTACAAATATGAGTGATGCATTCAGCGTAAATAATACAAGTGCAAAACTAGATTATCCTGTTGGATTAATGTCAATAGATGAGTTAAGTTATGCTGGAGGAGAATCTTATACAACATTAACTGCACCATATGCATGGTATTACACTAATGCAAATGGAGAAAGCAGTTATGGAAGTGCACTATTCTGGGCCCTTTCCCCTATCATCTGGGATGGCTCTGGCTCGTACGTTTGGGGCGTCTTTGGTTCTGGTGGCCCTGGCTTCTTGGACGACCGCGACGTGGTCTACTCGATGGCTGTGCGCCCCTCAGTTTCTCTGTCATCTTGTAATCTGATATCCAGAGGAGACGGAAGTGCGAATAATCCATATACAGTGTACATTGGAAGTGGTTCGTGCTAGGATTTAAAGCCGGAAGCAAAAACCCTTTTGCTTCCGTGTCCGCCGCTTTAGAGGCGGCATGCAGTTTTATAATAATAATGGTATCAAATGTGAAAACATTTTTGATATAGGGAATAAGCTACTAAAGTGACTAGGTCTTCGTGTTCCTGAGGCTGGGCCCTTTCCCCTAACAACTGGAATGGCTCTAACTCGAACGTTTGGAACGTCAATGGTTCTGATAACCCTGGCAACTTGAACAACAACAACGTGGACAACTCGATGGCTGTGCGCCCCTCAATTTCTCATAGTTCAGGAGGTAATAATGTCATAATAAATGTTATGGTAGATGTTATTTTTGAGAAACAAGTTTATTTCCTTAGACATAGTCTAAAATATTTAGTATTTATCAGTTCTTGTCCTTTAGTAAGTATAACTGAAAAATGATATTGAACCTAGATATTTATTGTAATTGATGAGCAGTATTTAAATCAATTTAGATTTTATACTGCTCTTTATTTATTAAGGAGGAATATTATGAGAATTTATAGTAATACATTTAAAAGTGAGTACCCTAATACAGTATTTTTAGAAAAACATGGTATATTTTATTATGCATATGGAGAAAATGCACTTGTACTAAGTGGTATTTGTAATTATCAATTTAAAGATAACAGATGTGGTTTTCCAATTAAAAGTTTAGAAAAAGTTGTTAGTATATTATCTCAGTTTAAAGTTAATGTTTATGTTGATAATATGTTTTTTGAGTTTGGAGATAAATATTCATTTTATCTTGAACTTTATAAAAGTAAAATAAATGGAGATAAATTAATTAATAGTTTAATTAATGATATTAAAAAGGTTATAGAAAGTAATAGAGAAAATTATTATAAGTTAAAGGAGTTTGTAGATAGTTTATGAATGAATTAGTTATTTTTAATAAGATTAAATGGTTAATAAGTTATTCTGATAAATATGTCTTTAATTCTTTTACTAAAGTTCATATAAATTTAAAGATAAGATATCAAGATAGGTTATATTCTCTACTAGAAAACTGTATTAGAAGTAATACTAATACTGGTAATATTAGAATTAAATATCAAAAAGAAATGCTAATAGATATTAGTTTAATAGATTATTATATTGGAGAAGCATATGATAAGAAAATTATTAAAAAGAATAGGTTTTCTAGTGTTATTAATTCCTTAAATGAAATAAGAAAAATGACTTATAGTTGGAGTAATATTAATGAAGAGAAAAAATGTTCTATATGAAAATATGATTTCTTATAATAATATTTTAAGTGTTTATAAAAAGATTAAGAATAGTACTAAAAACAAAAAAGAGGTTTATAATTATGAATTAAATTTAAATCAAAATTTACTTGATACTTTATTTAGTTTATCTAAATCTACCTATGTTTTTAGCAAATACAATATTTTCCTTGTTAGAGAACCAAAGTATAGACTTATTATGAGTGAAATTTTTCCTGATAAAGTAGTTAATCATTTATTTTCTAAGTATGTTTTATCATATGCACTTCAAAGTACTTTAATTAATTCTAATGTAGCAACTAGAATAGATAAAGGAAGTAAAGAAGCTTATAAGTTATTTATTAAATATACTAATAAGCTAATTTATGAAAATAAGAAAATATATGTATTAAAATTGGATATTAGTAAGTATTTTTATAATATTAATCATAATATTTTAATGAATATGGTTAGTGAAAAAATTAAAGATGAACGAGTACTTGATATGTTAAAAGTAATTCTTGATACTACAGATAATGATTATATTAATAAAACTATTCTTTCAGTTGTTAATAGAGAGATTTATAAAGTTAATAAGTTAAATATTAGTACTATTGAAAAGGAAAAACTTATTAATGAACTTAAGAGTATTCCTCTTTATAGAAAAGGATATGGTCTTCCAATTGGAAATATGTCTAGTCAAATACTTGCTGTATTTTTTCTTAATAAAGTTGACCACTTTATTAAAGAAAAACTTGGATGTAAATATTATATAAGGTATATGGATGATTTGGTTATATTAGGTAATGACAAGGAAGAGTTAAAAAAAATTTTTGAAAGTGTAAGCAAGTATATAGAAAGTTTTGATTTAAATGTTAATAAGAAAAGTGGAATATATAGTTTAAGTAATAGTGTAAATTTTTTAGGTTATAATTTTAAGGTTTTTAATAATAAACTTATTATTAGATATAGAAGTGATACTATTAAAAGAGTTAACAAACGACTTAAGAATTTAAAGGTATATGATAATGAAATGTATTTAAAGAGTGTTGCAAGTTATAAAGGCTATTTTCTTTTATGTAATACTATTGTTAAAGATAAGTATTTAAGTGAAATTTAAGTTTTTGTTCTTGACAATTACACTGAAAACAAGATACAATTTCAGTGTAATTGTCAAGAAAGGGGAAAAGACAACATGAGAAAAGAAGATGTAATTAGTTACAGAATTGATACAAGTGTTCTTAAAATTATGTAGAATCTATTAATTCGATAACAGATCCAATGATTCAAAATGAACAAGCATAAATATTTACAGATACTGTTAATCCAAAATGTAATATATTTTATATTTCTTAAAATATATTTTTTGTCCAAATTTGGTAGTGAAAACACGGCAAATTTGGTAGTGGAAAAAGTACGACAGCAAAAAAAAAGGCTGCTAGTAAGATAGAACTTCAAGACCCCAAAAACAGAATTTCATACTTAGAAACAGCAAAAATTAGACCGGATTTATTATTAGAAGGTGATAAACCAAGATTAATTGATGAATGGCAAGATGCTCCAGAACTATGGAATGCAATTAGATATGATGTAGACAATACGGGCTTAAAGAGTCAGTATATATTAACTGGTTCAGTAACTCCTAAAGAAACGAAAGAAGAAAACATAAGACACAGTGGTACAGGAAGAATAATTAGACTTATTATGAGACCTATGTCCTTGTACGAATCTAATGAGTCAAATGGTAGTGTTTCATTAGAAGAATTGTTTAATGGAAATTTAAATGTTTCTGGAATAAGTGATAAGGAACATGAAGATATAGCCTTTTATTCTGCTAGAGGTGGATGGCCATCAATGATAGGACTACCAAGAGATGAAGCGCTAGTTATGGCAAGAGATTATTAGGAATCTTTAATTAATAACGAAATTAAATTACCTGATGGTAAAGTAAGAAACCCAAGAAGAGTAGACTTAGTATTAAAAAGTTTATCCAGAAATATATGTACAACAGTAAGTATTGATACTATAAAGTCTGATACATCATTTAATGATAGAGAAATAAGTGAAAAAACAATAATAGATTATTTAGATGCTTTAGAAAAATTATATATAATAGATAATGTTGAAGCATGGAACGAAAAAATAAGAAGTAAAACTATTTTAAGAACAAGTCCTAAAAGAAATTTTGTTGATCCATCTTTAGCAGTATCTTCTTTAAAAATTACAGATAAAGATTTATTAAAAGATTATAATACTTTTAGTTTCATATTTGAGTCACTATGTATTAGAGATTTAAAAATTTATACAGAATATTTAAATGGCCATGTATTTTACTATAGGGATAAAACAGATTTAGAATGTGATGCAATAATACATCTTAATGATGGTAAATGGGCGGCTATAGAAATAAAAATAGGTTCAGAAGAAGGAATAGAAGAAGCAGCCAATAATTTAAAAACTTTAGTTTCAAAACAAGATAATAATGAACTAAAACATCCATCATTTTTAATGGTACTAACTGCTGGAAAAGTTGCTTATAAAAGAGATGATGGAGTTCTAGTTGTTCCTATAACATGTTTAAAATATTAAATAATTAAATTATAATGTTAATAAAAAAATATGATATTATTAGAAGACATCTAAGGTGTATAAAACCAAGTATTTAAGAAAAAAATGTAATCCAAAAGGGTTACTTTTTCTTTTTAGAACAAATTAAAGAATAGCATGAAAAATATAAAAAATCTATATAAATAGTTTAAAATGTGTTATACTTTTGTAAGAGGTATAAAAATGAAAATAAGTGAACCAAAAATTAAAAATTGTGAAGTATCTTCCTTTAATGAGTGTGTTAAAAATGAAGAATTTAATAAAGTAAAAATTAGGGAAAATAGTAGTATATCACTTGATTTAACAGATTATACATTTGACGAATGCGTTTTTGAAAATATAGATTTTTCTAATATAGAAATAAGTGATATATCTTTGATGGATGTTAAGTTTATCAACTGTGATTTATCTAATAAAAGATTTAATGATACTTTTTTAACAAGAGTTATATTTGAAAATTGTAAATTAACAGGTCTTACTTTTATGGACTCACATTTAAAAGATATCAAAGTCACTTCTTCGGTTGGTTTATATTTGAATGTTGCAGGAACAATTATAAATAATATTGAAATAGAAGACAGTGACTTAACTGAGGCTACTTTTAATATGAGTACTTTAAATAATGTTGTTTTAAATAATGTTAATTTAACTAAATCTATATTTTTAGGATGTAATTTAAAAGATGTAGACTTTAGCACGTCTATAATTAACGGAATTAGTTTTGATATTAAGAGTTTAAATGGAATAATAATAAACAGAATGGATGCTGGAAATATTGTGTCAATGTTTAATGTGAGAGTGAGGAACTAAAGTGACTAAGGAAGAAGTGTATAATTTTATAAAACACAAGAATATATGGCATGAAATTACTGAACATAAAAGAGTGTTTACTATGGATGAGTTAGACAATATTGTTTTGCCGTATCCAGAAGCTGATGCAAAAAACTTATTTATTAGAGATGACAAGAAAAGAAACTACTACTTAATTACAGTAAGTGGTAAAAAGAAAGTTGATTTAAATGTTTTTAGAGAAAAATATAATACTAGAAGACTTAGTTTTGCAAGTGAAAAAGATTTAATGGAAATTTTAAAATTAATCCCTGGAAGTGTAACTCCACTTGGTTTATTAAATGATAAAGAAAATTTAGTTAAATATTATTTAGATAGTTATTTTATAAATAAGTGTGACATAATCGGAATGCACCCATGTGATAACTCTGCAACTTTATGGCTTAAGACTACAGATTTAATAAATATTTTAAAAGAGAATGGAACTATAGTAAATATAGTAGACTTGTAACTCAACCTAAAGTTTAGAAAACTAAACTAATGCTTTATAGAAATTTTTATAAAAATATATTATCATTAAATTGTAAGGAGGAAAAATTATGAAAAAGAAAGTATGCTATGTATTATGTTCATTAATTTGTCTATTAGTAGGAGGTATATCTAGTTATTTTATATTTAATAGTAGTAAAAGCACATTAAAAGAGTTACCACTTCCAGAAGTTACTGGTGGAGAAAGAGGGACTCTCGGAATAGACAAAAACATTAATGAGGAAACATTAGACGAATACTTAGGTAGAGAAGATGTGGTATATAGAGACATGAGAATGCTTAAAGACCCAGGAAATTATGAAGCAATTGGAGGAGACTCATATATTTCAGGTTTTGTTAAAGGTTTTGAAGTAGTACCTTATCCACTTTTAACTGAAGTAAAAGGTTTACCTGAAATAATAGGAGAAACTTATACTGGAAAAACATTATTTAAAGAAGTGGATGGAAGGTATGTTGCTAACTATGAAGAGTCAATGGAATACTTAGAATATTATTTTCCAAAAGATAAAGTAATCTTCTTAATGTGTGGAGGAGGAGGTTATGCTGGCATGACTAAAAATCTTCTAGTAAGTTTAGGTTGGGATGAAAACAAAATTTATGATGTAGGTGGTTACTGGTTCTATAATGGTAAAAATAATGTACAAGTTAAAACTACTAAAGATGGTAAGACTACATATGACTTTTGGAAAGTTACTTATCATGATATAGATTTTAAATCATTAACTGAGGTAAAATAATGAAAAAGATAGTAGTAATAGTGTTAAGTGTATTCTTATTAACAGGTTGCTTTAGTAATAAGACTAATCAAGAAGATGGTACAAAACGAATATATTTAACTAGTAGTTATTATAATAAAGGTGAGTTTATAAAAGTAGACGATTTAACTACTTTAGAAAGTGATACTTATATATTATTTACTTACAACAACTTTTGTAATTTAGCAGTTTCATGTGATAAAATTTTTGAAAGTTTTATGAAAAAATATAATATTGATTTTATTTCAATTCCATTTGATAAATTTAAAGGTACTTATTTATATGAAACAGTAAAGTATGCACCTTCTGTAATCATTGTAAAAGATAAAGAAGTAGTTGCCTATTTAGATGCTAATTCGGATGAAGATTTAGATAAGTATCAAGATGAAACTGCTTTTGAAAGCTATCTTAATAAGTATATTTACTTTAATGAGAAAGATTAACGAATGTTGGTCTTTATTTATTTTTAAAAGCATGATAAAATAGTATTGTGAGGTGGATTCATGAACTTAAAAATGATTTTGACTAGTGAAAAGGTGAGTGCTGAAATATTAAATAACTTAGATTATTTGTTAACAATTATTCCTGAAATAAAGCCTATGATAGGATTCGATCAAAAACACCCACATCATAATTTAGATGTATTTATACATACTTTGAAAGCTTTAGAAAACTCAAAAAATGATTATATTATTAGACTTGCTTTGTTATTCCATGATATTGGAAAACCACTTTCATGTGTAGAAGAAGATGGAGTAAGACATTTTCCAAATCATCCAGTAATTAGTGAAATGATTACTAGAAAAGTTTTAACTAGACTAAATTATGAAAAAAATATTATAAATGAAGTATGTTATTTAGTAAAATATCATGATACACCTATAACTAAGGAAGACATTGAAAAGGACTATAATTTGCAAATTAAAAGATATGAAGTACAAAGAAGTGACGTCCTTGCACATAATCCACTAATGAATTCTAAAAGAATTTCTTATTTAATAAAAACGAAAAAGCTGTTTAAATAAAAAATATAACAAAATCGTATATCTTCTTGTTATATTTTTTATTTATTTTCAATTTTCATAAATTCAGTTGTTTTAAGTTTGGTAAGATTTTCATAATTTTCCAATATTTTTAATTGTTCAATGGCTATTTTATTTAGTTTTTCTAACCTAATGGGTTGCGCTATTTTATCATTAATCATTGTGGCATTTATGGTTTCTAAATTACATAAAACTAAAAGTTGTCTGATATCAGCGTTGTCTCTTTGGTTTCCTTTTAATCTTGAATTTTTATCTTTCCATTCTTTTGCTGTCATACCAAATAAAGCAACATTTAGTAAATCTGCTTCAGTAGAATACGCGTGTTTTTTCTGATTATCTGTAACTAAATTAGGGATTATTGATTTTTTTATTGCATCGGTGTGTATTTTATAATTTGCCTTAGATAATATTCTACTTGCATTCCAGTCAATTTTTTCTTGATATGCTTCATTTCTTTTTAATCTTTCAAATTCTTTGATTAAATATAATTTGAATTCTGGACTTAACCAACTTGCAAATTCTAATGCAATGTCAGAATGAGCAAATGTACCAGCACTATATTTCCCACTACTGGGAATAATACCTATTGCATTAAAATTCTTTTTCCATCTACTTGGTGTCATGGTGAACCTATTATATCCTACTTCTTCAATTTTAATTCTGTGTGATTCCACGGAATTAAAATTTTCATTATTTAATTCTTCCCATAAACTATAAAATTCAAAAGAATTTTTGTTTGACATCCAATTTCTTATTACACCGGATGGGTCAGTGGGATTTGCATACTTTGCTAAATCAGTTAATGAAATATATTCTTCATTTCCAATTCTCATAACACTTATTTTTTCATTTTTAACATTCATTTCTGTTTTAATCAAATTTTCTTTCATGCATTTCTCCTTTCCTTTATAATAAACTTATAGAAAAGTTAAAGTTCAATTTTGGTTACCCCAGCAAGATTCGAACTTGCGAATGATGGAGTCAGAATCCATTGCCTTACCACTTGGCTATGGGGCATTCACACTACTAATTATACTTTTTAAAACTAAGTTTGTAAATAGTTTTTTACAAATTAAAAACCTAGCAATGCTAGGCTTTGTGTTGTTGAACACATTTGTGAATATTTATCCCTCTCGGGACAACAATAATATACCAAATTATTTAAAAAAAGTAAAGTAATTTTAATAAAATTTATATTTTTTTACTCTTCATTTTAATTTTTCCACAAACATATACAAAACTAACTATAATAACTGAAAGAACAAGTAGTATAAAAGGCGAGTAAGCATACATATTCTTATACTTATTTATATAATTTTCATATGGTATTAAATAGATTATTACACTAATTAATAAAGAGATAATTATACCCATAACAATATATTGCTTTTTCTTAGTTTTAACATTAAATATTTCATAAAACCCAGTTTTAATCGTTTGTAAATTATATTGTAAACTAAGTGTCATAAATAACACCCATATTAGAATATTAATGTTTTGTATATTATCAAGAAAACTAAACATATTAATAGTTTTTAATACTTCATAACTTGGAAAAGTAAATAATATACTTACATCAATTCCAAGAACACCAATTATACAAAGAAAAATTATTGATACACAAATGGTGTTAATGATATATCCAATTAATATTCTTTTTTTAACATTTTCTTTATCAACTATATTATTTTTAGGAATAACAAGAAGACTTAAAATAGGTACAACACATAACATTGAAAACATTACTGAACTTTTTGATAGATGTGAAAAATCTTTATTCAATAGTGGTAATAAATTACTAAAATCATTTTGTCCAAAAAGAGATATTACATTATTAAAAAATAGAAAAGCACCAATAAATACACAAAATGTACTAATTCTTGCAAGAGTATCTATATCATACATTGTTGAATAGATAACAGGTAAAATTAAAATTAATGTAATTAAACTGTTTGGTGTCTCAGCAAGAAATTCTAAAGATATAAATGTAGAGTATCTCCAAAAAACAAATACTGCAAAGATAAACATAAATAAGAGAATGATAGAAACTATAATTTTACTTACGAACTTAGGAAAAACATAATCTATTTTTTTAAATAAACTATATTCAGGAAGAAAATCAAATATTTTAAAGAATAGAAATATTATTAAAAGTCCAAGAAGAAAACCTATAAATATACTTATAAATACACTTGTTTTGGCAGTAATTAACATATATGGAATTAAAGTACCTGGAAGCATTGCATTAATAATACATATAAATATAAAAGTAAAACTTAAACTACTTAGTTTATAATTTGTCATAAATCACCTCTTAAATTCCCTTGTTTATATAGTGATACATCCATGTTATATTTTAAATTTAATTTATTTAATCCTTCTTTATTCCAATCTTTTTTTTCAAAATCAAAATATTTATTATTATTCTTATATATATAATTACCAAGTCCTAAAAAATCATAATTATATTTTTTACTTTTATTAAATGCCTTAGTAATATAACTTTCAACTTCCTTTTCAGCTTTTTTACTAATATTTTTTAACACATTAGCATCATCTAAATTATTTTTACAACCATAATAAACAATTTCAGCACCAACATTCCCCTTAACATTAATAGTATCCATATTTAACTTACTTTTTAGTTTAATTTTACTTTCTAGTGTTTCAATAGTAAAATACCCCCCATCACATTCAATTGTCAAAGATGCATTTTTAATCTTATTTCTTAAAAAGTTCACTCCTTTTGTTTCTTCATCAGTTAGTTCAATTACTTCATTATCTTTAAAAAACACCATATTTTTAACCTCAACATAACTTTCACTTTTTGAGTCTTCAAGACTATCATTCTCACTACTATTATTAGTATCTTTTATATAAACATTTGGAAATATTGTATCTTTTCCTTTAGAGTAGTAATTACTTACTAATTCTCTTACATGTAAACTATTAATTCCCCCATATCTTTTTTCACTATTAATTATTGCATTATATAAATTATTTGCAGAGTTTGTATCAAAATGACTTATACTAGATAAAATATCAAGACTACTATTTTGAGTAGAAGTTATAATTAAAAAATTCAAAGATAGTTTAGTATCTCTAACTAGAAAATCCATTATCTCATCAATACTATCATTTAAAACACTTTTATCTAAAAACACATAATCAACATCAGCTAAAAAGAAAACTTTACTTGTCTTTTTATTCATACTTCTTATTGCTTCAAATATAGTTTTCCCTTGTCCACTTATTACAGTAATAGGACTTTTATTAAGACCACTTTTTTCACTATCTAAAACATTCAATAATTGAATATCTAAGTTATATACTTCTCCATCTTTACTAATCCCCATAGCGCTTACTATACCAAGATCATTAAGTTCTTTATAGTTATAACACCCTGTACATATAAAAACCAATATTAATAATAAAATAACTTTTTTCATAAATTACCCCTTTCTAAATATATTTTTTCTAGTTACATAACTAGGTCTTTTATTTAATGATTTAATATCTTTTCTTAATATAGCATTACCTTGTTGACTATAAATGAATGGAAATATTGGAATAGTGTAAGGTTTACCAAATGTTTTAATACTACATAGATTAATAACAAGAAGAAGTACTCCCATGATAAAACCAATTACACCAAATGTTGCAGAAAAAAACATAAGAGTATATCTCCAAAATCTTATACTTCCTTGCATATCATAATATATAAATATTAAACTACTTATTGAACTAACTGCAACTACAATTACCATAATTGGAGAAATTAATCCAGCACTTACTGCTGCATCTCCTAATACTAAAGCACCTAAGATACTTAATGAAGTACCACGATTATTTGGCGTTCTAGCGTCTCCTTCATATAATAGTTCAAATGTAAATAAAAGAATAAATGCTTCAATAATAATAGGAAAGGGGACATTACTTCTTTGTATAGAAAAGTTTATTAATAAGTTTACTGGAAGAATTTCAGGGTCGTATGAAATTACAGCTATAAATAAAGCAGGAGTAATAATAGCTAAAATGAATGCAAGAAGTCTAATAACTCTCATAAAAGTTGAAAAGAAAGGTTTATGGTAATAGTCTTCACTATTTTGAAAGAAATCAACAAAGAATGTAGGACACACTATTACACTTGGAGAGTTTTCCATTGTAACAATAACTCTTCCTTCAAGTAAATATCTTGACGCGTCATCCGGTTTTTCAGTATACATTAAAGTAGGAAACAACGTTTTATTAGAACTATCTATATAACTTTTTAAATAGTTAACATCCATTATACCATCTACATTAATATTCTTTAATTTTAAATAAACTTCATTAATTAACTCATCTTCACAAATATTGTCCATGTATAAAAGTCCTACTTTACTTTTACCTTGCACGCCTAGAGTAAGTTCTTTTATTAGTAAGTGTTCACTTTTAACTCTTTTCCTAATAAGGCCCAGATTCTTTTGATAGTTTTCAGTAAATGAATCTTTAGGCCCACGAATAACTGGCTCGCTTGTTGGTTCAGTTACACCTCTATCTAATTCGGCTCTTGTTTCATATGCAATACAGGTATTTTTGTAAATTACTAAAGTAAATCCACTAAATAGTAGCTCGTAAAGTTTTTTTTCATCACTAACACATTTAAAGTTGATGCTCGGTATATATTCATTAATGTCTTTTTTTAAGTTTTCAAGCACCTTATTACCAATGATACTTTTGTTACTAAAATATTTTAGTATAAAGTTGTTAACTCTGTCACCACTACTTACACTTTCATTTGATACCACATATACATGCTTAAAAAGCCCAATTTTGATTTTTTTAATTATTAAGTCAGGCATATTTTCTTTTAATTTATACAAGTTTTTAATTATATCTAATGTATTCATATTTCTATTATTGTCAAACTTTACCAAAATATACTTTTTGAAAACAACATAGTAAAACACTTGAAAATGACATAGTAAAACACTTGAAAACGACATAGTAAAATTTAAATTTATAGACAATTATGGCTTTATTTGATAAAATTTAATTAAGGAAGGTGTTAAAGATGAATATAAATAAATTAAGGCAAAAATTATGTTTAATGTTTAGTATAGATAATGTTAATAAAATGTTGCTTTATAGTATAATTAATGAAGAGTTTTTAAATTTTTTAGAAGAAATTAATTTTGAAAATATACCAAGTTTATGTGGCGTTGTATATAAAAAAGAATTAGAACTAATAAAAAAAATCGAGCAAACTAGAAACTATGATTACATAATAGAATTAGAAAATTATTTTAGCATTATTGAATTAATAACAGAAAACAGCAAATTTTCTAATGATTTAATAAATGAGTTAAAAGAACGTTATGGAATAAATTATTTAGTTGCTTTAGAAGAAATAGACGGGATTAATGAAAGTGAAGATACACTTATAAAAAAATATTTCTTTATAAAGGAATATCAAGAAAAGCAAAATTTTTTAGGAAGAACAGTTTTAGAAAAACTACTTAATGAAATATCATGTCCTTATTCTGAAAATTATACTTTTTATTTTGATAAATTAAGAAGTAAACAAATACTTAATATAGAAATATTATCTCTTCTTTATAGCGTTTTTCCAAAAGAACAATTAACACTTTTAATTGGTGGAAAAGCTTATGGATTAGCTTGTCTTTATAGTTTAGGTTTTAAAATACCTCTTACATATGTTATACCTACAAATGTAAATATAGATGCATCTGTACTTAACATATTGAATAAAAATATTAAATATTCAGTAAGAAGTTCATGTGCAGTGGAAGATGGAGATAAATACTCTTTTGCAGGAATGTTTGAAAGTTATTTAGATGTTTCATATAATGATTTACTTTATAATATAAACAAAGTAAAAGATTCAGTTAATTCTGAAAGAGTTAGAAACTATATAGAAAAAAATAAACTTAAAAATGGAGAAATGGCTGTTGTTATAAATGAGTATAAAGAAGTTACTTGTTCAGGTGTATGGTTTGGAATTGATGTTAATAAAGGCATTTATGAATATGTAAATGATGTTGGAGAAAAATTAGTATCGGGAGAATTAACAAGCACATGTGTAGAGTTTAAAGAAAATGATAACACATTACTATGTGGTATAAATATTGGAAAAACATTTATAAATATTCAAAAATCTTTGGGTAATTTATGTGATTTAGAATGGGCTATTATAGATAATGAACTTGTATTATTACAACTTAGAAGTATTACAAAGCAAGTTAAAATCAATTTGAATAATAAGACTAGTAATGGTAATTTAATAACTGGTCTAGGTGTATCTCCTGGTGTTTATGAAGGAAAACTCATTTATTTGAAAGATTTTAAAAATGTAAATAATTTTATAGAAGGCAGTATTTTACTTGCAGAGAAAACTGATGTTAGATGGATGAATATCTTGGAAAAAGTAGGTGGCCTAGTAACTGAAAAAGGAAGTTTACTATGTCATGCTGCAATTATTGCAAGAGAACTTAATGTTCCATGTATTACAAAAATTAATAGTTTAGATTTTGAAAAATTAAAAAGCGCTACTGAGGTAAAAATTAATGGAGAAGAAGGCACGATAGAAATATGGAAGTAACTATAACAAAATTAAATCATGAAGGGAAAGGTATTACTAAAATAGATAATAAAATTACATTTATTCCAAATATACTTCCTAAAGAAGTAGCTGATATTGAAATAACTGAGGAACATAAAAAGTTTAATTTAGGAAAAGTTACTAAATATATAAGTACTTCAGATAGTCGTGTTATTCCTGCTTGTCCATATTATGGAGTGTGTGGAGGATGTAATATAATGCATATGTCTTATAGTGCTCAACTAGATTTTAAAAAAGATAAAGTAAAAAACATATTAGAAAAATATGCAGGAATAGTAACTGACTTAGAAATCGTACCAAGTAATAAAGTACTAAACTATAGAAATAAAGTAACTTTACATATTAGTAATAATAAAGTAGGTTATATGAAAGAACTTACAAACGAAGTAATTAGTATTGAAAAGTGTCTACTACTTGACAATAGATTAAATGAAGAAATAGATAATATAAGTGATAAAACAAGCGATAGTTATGTAATCAGGACAAATGGTAGTGATGTAATCAGTAATGAAAAGAATGACTATTTAATAATGAATATCAATGATTATAAATTTAGAATAGATATTAAAAGTTTCTTTCAAGTAAATTCTTATATTTGTGGTCTTTTATTTAAAGAGTTAGAAAGTAACTTAGACACTACTAACAACGTGCTTGACTTATATTCAGGTGTTGGAACACTTAGTATAGTAGCTTCTAAAAAAGCAAAAAAAGTAATAGCTATTGAAGTAAACAAGAACTCTTATAAGAATGCACTTATAAATCTAGAGTTAAATGGTGTTGATAATGTAGACTTTATGTGTGGAAAAGTAGAAGACTTAATAGATAAGATTAATGTTAAACCAGATGTAATCATAACTGACCCACCTAGAAGTGGAATGGATAAAAAGACAATAAATATAATTAAAGAATATTTACCAAATAAGATTATCTATATCTCATGTGAACCAATGACACTTGCAAGAGATATAAAATTGCTTAGTGAAAACTACACTTTAAATAAAGTAAAATGTTTTGATATGTTTCCAAATACTTATCATGTTGAAACATTCTGTGTGTTAGAAAGAAAATTTTAAAATAAGTTGGAAAATTATATAAAATATATCTACATTTTAAGTGAGTAAAACTCACTTATTTTTTTAATATCTTGACTGAACTATAACATTTTTTAGAAATTTTAAACATTTAATTGACGAGCGAACATATATGTGTTAAAATTGAAATGTAGTTACAATTATACTTAAAGATGAAGAGATTATATTTAAATAAGTTTTTTATAAATACTACTTCATTATAATTTATAAAATAATAGTAAAAGGATGTGAGATATATGAATGAAAGTAACATACTACTATATGAAACTGACGATAGTAAAATTAATGTAGATGTAATATTGAAAGATGAAACAATATGGCTAACCCAAAAGAGTATGAGTGAACTTTTTGATGTTAATGTTCCTGCAATTAATAAGCATTTAAATAATATATATGAAGAGAAAGAACTTGATAAAAATTCAACTGTTTCCAAAATGGAAATAGTTCGTAAAGAGGGAAATCGTAATGTTAATAGGGAATTAGAATTTTATAATTTAGATGCTATTATTGCAGTCGGATATAGAGTTAATTCTAAAAAAGCAACTAAATTTAGAATTTGGGCAACAAAGATATTAAAAGATTATATGATTAAAGGCTTTGTAATAGATGTAGAAAAAATGAAAAATGGTCCCAAGTTTGGAAAAGACTATTATGAAGAATTGCTACAAACTATAAAAGAAATCAGACTGAGTGAAAGAAGGCTGTACCAAAAAAATTACGGATGTATTTGAAACTACAAGTATTGATTATAACAGAGATTCCGAAGAAGCGTATACATTCTTTAAAATAGTTCAAAATAAGTTGCACTATGCTATTACAGGTAAAACTGCTGCTGAACTTATTTACGAAAGAGTTGATAGCGAAAAAATACATATGGGACTTACTAGTTGGAAAAATAGTCCAAATGGTAAAATAATGAAATACGATATTAGTATTGCTAAAAATTATTTAGAAAAAGAAGAGTTAGATAAACTAAATGATCTAACAAATCTTTTTCTAGATGTAGCAGAAACAGAAGCAAAAGAGCAAAAGGTTATGTTTATGAAAGACTGGATTGAAGTTGCAGATGATTTATTAAAATATAGAAAAAAGAAAGTCTTAACTAGTTCAGGTAAAATATCTCATGAACAAGCTCTTCAAAAAGCCTTAAATGAATATGAAAAGTTTAGAGTAAAGCAAGATAAAGAATATGTATCAAGTATGGATGAAATGTATAAAAGGTATTTAGAAGAAAGTAAAGAATAATGTATAGACAAAAACTATCAATTTTTAAATTTTTATAATATAATCAAATCACAAAGGAAGTGAAAATATGTCGCTCGGTCAAAAACTAAAAGAAATAAGAAATAGGTTTAACATAAGTCAAGAGAAAATGGCAAGTTTGATTAATGTATCTCGTCAAGCTATAACTAAATGGGAAAGTGACATAGGAATGCCTGATATATCAAACTTGGAAACTATATCAAAAACGTTTAATGTTACAATTGATGAGTTATTAAGTGAAGAAGATTTACCAAAGTTAGTTTATCAAAAGGAATTAGATAAAACAAAATATAAAAATAAAGTAGATGCATACTCTAAAGTGTTAAAAGAGTATTATTCTGAACCATGGGAAATTTATGTGCTTTCTGTGAGTAAAAAACTAAACATAATCGAAAAAGTATTAGACTTGTTTACTGGAGGAGACTATAACTCAATTAAAGATGTAAGTGATTTATCTCCTTACTACTTAGTTAAAAAAGACAATACTTCATTATTAGTAAGCATTAAAAACTGGACACTTTTTGTAGTAGAATTACCAAAAAATATGAATAATAAAAAATTTAGTTATAAAGATAATACATTTAGAAATTGTGGAAGATTAAAGTTAAGATAATTTATTTTTTTATCAAATACTTAAAACCTGAAATAACGTTTCGTGGTAAAAATATTACTTTTATGATAAATTTTAAATAGGTGAAGAGAATGAAACAAGAAAAAATTGGAAAGTTTATAAAAGAAAAAAGATTAAAAAAGAATCTTACTCAAAGTGAATTTGCTAACATATTAGGTGTTACAGAAAGAACTGTATCAAATTGGGAAAATGGTAAAAATTTACCAGACTTATCTTTATATAATGATATATGTAAAATTTTAAATATAACTACAAATAAATTAATAAATGGAATGGATTTAAAAAATAATTTAGATATTAAAAAACTAATACCCTCTTTAATAAGTTTAACAATAATTATACTAGTATTTATAATTAATTCAAAAAGTATATTTAGTTTTATACTAATACTTATTTCTCTAATTATAATACTATTTAATTTAAATAAAATCACTAATAAAAAAGTAACCATAATTAGTTTTGTAAGTTTAGTTATATTTTTAAATTTTATAGATTACTTGAATGTACAAATTAATAATGAATTACCTGTTTTAAAGTATAGCATAAAAAATAATATAAGTACTTCAATTTATAAAACATTATCATTTAAAGTAATTAATTGTAATAGATATGAAAACGAACCACTACATATAGTAAGTTTATTTAAAAGTGATAAAAAATATTGTACAAATTTGAATAGGTTAGAAGTAAATAGTATCTTAAATAAGTTAGATAACATTGAAGGAATAACTCTTGCAATAAGAGTATTTGATGGAGAAAAAAATGATAAACAATATGTTACTACTACAGTACCTGGAACATATGAAATAGTAAAAACTATTACTGATAAGGTTATACTTAAAAATATAACTGATATATTAAAAACCGGAGAGTACGTTGAAAACTCAAATGCTATTGGATACAACCATCTACTACAAATATATACTAAAAATGAAACTATTGATTTTGAATTTAATGAAATACATTATGGTAATACAAAATATAATTATAATTTAACAGAAAATAACATGGATAAGTTAAAAGAATACTTTAAATAACTCTTGAAGTATTCTTTTTTCTTTGATAATATATATTTGTAAGTAGGTAATATTATGAATTATAAGAATATTAAAATCGAGGCTAAAAAGAATTTAAAAAGAAATTATTTTAAAAATGTACTAGTAGTTTTTTTATGTTCAATATTATTATATGGGGGACTTAATTTAGCAACTAAGAATATTTTAGAAGTAGATTTAAGAAACAAAAACAATGTTGAAAAAGTTAATAATTACAAAGAAAATAGTGAAATATTAGATGAATTATTATCTAAGTCTGATAAAGAAAAAAAGTATGAAGAATACATAAGTAATAATTATACACATGGAGTTATTTCTAAAATATTAAATGAAGTAACAAAAACAAATTCTCCAGTATTTACTTTGTTAAATGGAATAAATAAAATTCTAGGAGGAAAAATTAGTGCTGCAATTATCATAATACTAGCAAATATTTTAATAATATTAATTAGAATATTCTTTTTAAAAGTAGTAGAAGTAGGAAAAAATAGATATTTCTTAGAAGAAAGAAGATATAAAGTAGAATTAGATAGTTGTTTATATCCTTATAAAAAGAAAAAGAATTTTAAGATGTCTTTAATTTTACTAAAAAAAGAAATATACTTATTTTTATGGTCATTTACAATAATTGGTTTCTTTATAAAACTTTATGAATATAGTATGATACCATACATACTTGCAGAAAATCCTAATATTTCTAGTAAAGATGCATTTACTTTGTCTAAAGAGTTAACTAATAATCAAAAATTTAATATGTTTAAAATAGATTTAACACTACTTGTATATAAAATACTTGGTTTATTTACTTTTAACTTATTAAATATTTTCTATACTAATATATATAAAGAAACTATATATAGTGAAATATATATTAACTTAAGAAACAACAAAAAAGATAATTTAGAACTAGGTTACTTACTTAATGATGAATTATTAAATATTAATGAAATAAAAGACACTAATTATCCTAAAGAAGAAAGAACTTCATCTTTATTACACATTGATTATGACAAAAATTACTCCTTAACTTCATACATACTTTTATTTTTCACATTTAGTTTTATTGGATGGATGTGGGAAGTAATATTACATTTAGTAAATAATGGAGTATTTGTTAATCGTGGTACTATGCATGGACCATGGTTACCTATTTATGGTTGGGGAGGTTTAACAATTCTAATTCTATTAAAAAGTTTTAGAAAAAAACCATATAAATTATTTTTCATGTCATTCTTAACATGTGGAATAATTGAATATTCAACAGCATGGTATTTAGAAACATTTAAACATTTAAGATACTGGAATTATAATGGATACTTCTTAAACATAAAAGGAAGGGTATGCTTAGAAGGATTAATATTGTTTGGCTTAGGTGGCATGGTATTTACCTATTTATTAGCGCCCCTACTTGATAACTTATTTAAAAAGTTAACACCCAAAGTAACAAAAATAATATGTATTATATTAATAACTTCTTACTTAGTTGACTTTGTATACACTTCAGCATTCAAGCCTAACACAGGTAAAGGAGTATCTTCTCCAGTAAAAAAAGTAGTAGAAAGTAATAGCGATAATCAAATAGTATTTAATTATTAAAAAACCTGGTAACTCATCCAAATATACCAGATTAGGCAAAATATCATACACTTCAGACATAAAAAAGATAATTACTAATCAATATGTTAAAATAAATTTGGAGGTCTAGATTATGGTTTTTACTATTATTATATTGGGAATTATAGTTTGTGCACTTTTTGTATATATAGTTAAAAAAGAAATAGAAGAAGAAAAAGCTAAAATAAAAACAATTAAAACTAAAATATTATTTAAAAGGTACGAAAGAGTAGTTTCTGGTGGAAGAAGTAGAATAGAAAACGTACTCAGATTTGATATAAATGGAGACAATATACCATTTGATGTAAGTAAAAAAGTCTACAACAAATATAATGCAGGTGAAAAAGGTATACTTACATACAAAGGGGAAGATTTTATAAAATTTGAAGTACAAAATGAAGAGTAGAAATACTCTTTTATTTTTGATTAAAAAATGGTAAAATATATGTAGAATAAAGGGTGAAGAAGTATGAGATATGAACCTAATTATAATGAAGGATTAAATAGCGAACAAGTTAATAAAAGAATAGAAGAAAATTTAGTTAACTTTAATTGTGAACCTACTACTAAAACTACTAAACAAATATTAAAAGATAACATATTTACTTATTTTAACATAGTTAATAGTATTCTTTGTATACTAATGATTATTGCTGGTATTATTGGATTACAATTATTTGAAGCACTTAAAAACTCCACATTTATGGGGGTATTAATATTTAATACAATAATAAGTACTGTACAAGAAATGATGTCAAAAAAAGTAGTAGATAAATTAACAGTATTAGCATCATCTAAAGTTAAAGTTGTAAGAAATAGTACACCAATAGAAATAGATATTAATAGTGTAGTACTTGATGATATAACAGTTTTAGCTTTAGGAAGTCAAGTAGTATGTGATAGTATTATAAAAAAAGGAACTGTAGAAGTTAATGAATCATTTATTACTGGAGAAGTAGAACCTGTTGTTAAAACTGAAGGTGATACCTTACTTAGTGGAAGTTTTATAGTAAGTGGTTTATGTTATGCTAAAGTTGACCATATTGGAAAAGATAATTATATTTCTAAAATAAGTATAGAAGCTAAATATAATAAAAAAGTTAATTCAATAATTATGTCCTCATTTGAAAAAATACTTAAAGTACTCAGTATAGTTATAGTACCAGTTGGAATTATTCTTATGTATAATCAATTTAAAATAACAGGAAACTTTACTACATCAGTATTTAACACAGTAGGTGCTTTAATAGGAATGATACCAGATGGATTACTTTTACTTACTAGTTCAGTAATGGCTGTTAGTGTTATTAGACTAGGCAAACAAAAAGTATTAGTTCAACAACTATATTGTATAGAAACACTTGCAAGAGTTGACACTATTTGCTTAGATAAAACAGGTACTATTACAGAAGGTATTATGGAAGTAAGTAGTATCAAACCATTTAAAGATACTTTAGATAGTGAAATAAATGAAGCACTAAGTAATATAGTATATGCATTTAATGATACTAACCAAACAATGGAAGCAATAAAAGAAAAATATCCTTTAAAAGGAACTTGGACAGTTAAAAACACTTTAGAATTTTCATCAACTAGAAAATATAGTGCAGTTACATTTTATGAAAAAGGTACATATTATATAGGTGCTAGTGAATATATACTTGGTAATAATATTAATATAATAGAAAAATATTTAAATGAATACCAAGATAAAAGAGTACTATTACTAGCAAAAAGTTATAGCGATATTGAAGTGAGTCCACATAATATAAAAGTTTTAGGTTTTATTTTGCTTGAAGATAAAGTAAGAAAGTCTGCTCCAAGTACACTAAAATACTTTATGGACCAAGGTGTGGAAGTTAAAATAATAAGTGGAGACAACTATAAAACAGTAGAAAGCATTGCAAAAAAAGCAGGATTAGCAAATGTTGTAGGAATAGATGCTTCTAATTTAAATGAAAGTAATATTGATGAATACGTAGAAAAATACAATGTATTTGGAAGAGTAAAACCAGAACAAAAGAAAGAGATAATTCTCTCTTTACAAAAGAATAAACATGTAGTTGCAATGACTGGAGATGGTGTAAATGACTGCTTAGCCTTAAAACAAGCAGACTGTTCAATAACTGTAGCAAATGCATCTGATGCTGCCAAAAGTGTAAGTCAAATAATTCTAATGGACTCAAATTTTGAAAGTATGCCTAAAGTTGTATTAGAAGGAAGAAGAACAATTAACAATGTTGAAAGAAGTGCAAGTCTATTACTAATAAAAACAATATTCACTTCTATCTTAGTTATAATTTGTTTATTTATGAAAAGTGAATACTTCTATTTACCAATACATCTTAGTTTAATAACTACTTGTACAATAAGTATTCCATCATTTATTTTAGCACTTGAACCTAATAACGAAAGAGTAAAAGGAAAATTCATGTTAAAAGTTATATCTAAAAGTATACCTGCAGCTTTAACTGTTGTATTCAATGTAATATTGATAACTTTATATAAAAATGCATTTAATATAGATGGAAATTTAGCTAGTACACTAATAGTTATTATGACAGGTACTACAGGATTTATATTCTTGTTTAGGTTGTGTAAACCATTTAATGTATTAAGAGCAAGTATGATAACTATTCTAATTGGTTTATTTGTATATGCTTTAATGTTCTGGTATAGTTTCTTTGATTTATCACAAATTACATTCAACACAATTTTACTTTACATATTATTTGCAATTGCAAGTGTACACGTATTTGATAGACTAAATAGTTTAACAAAATTTATAGTTAAAAAAATAGATAAAGAAAGTTTATGTTAATTCATAACTTTTTTCTTTACACATAACTTAAAATTTATAAATATAACTTATTAAAAAATGTTATAATATAAATGTGATATTATGAAAAAGTTAATTAAATTATTGATAACTACTATATTTTTATTAATTAGTTTTATATTTATTATTAATATAGATGTTATATTTACTTCAAAACAATATATTAAAAACGATTATAGTGAATTAAAAAATGTTGACTGCATTTTAATACTAGGTGCTGGCATTTGGGATGATGAACCTAGTCCTATGTTAAAAGATAGATTAGACAAAGGAATAGAACTTTATAAAAATAATGTAAGTGGAAAACTATTAATGAGTGGAGACCATGTAAGTGAAGGACATGATGAAGTAAATGTTATGAAAAAGTATGCGATAAATAATAACATTAATTCTACAGATGTATTTATGGACCATGCTGGAATATCAACATATGATAGTATATATAGATTAAAAGAAATATTTGGTGTTAAAAAAGTTGTAATAGTAACACAAAAATATCATCTTTACAGGGCAATTTTTATAGCAAGAAGTCTTGGAATAGAAGCATATGGAGTAAGTGCAGAAGATATTCATTATAATGGTCAAGCCTTAAGAGAAGTAAGAGAAATACTTGCAAGAGATAAAGATTTTGTTAAAAGTCTTCTTAAAGTTAAATCTAAATATAGTGGTGAAACTGTATTAGTAAGTGGAGACGGAAATATTACTAATGATAAATACACATTTGAAAGGTAAGATATAAATGATTATTTTTTTAGAAATTATAGTTAGTTTGATATTATATACTTATTTTATGGTACAAAGTAGTAAAAATCCATTAGACATTATTTATGACTATCCGCCTAAAATAGTTAAAAGAGTTGAAGAAATGGGACTAGTTGATACTAGAAAAAGAAAAACAAGTAAATTATTCTTCGTAATACTTGTTTCAATATTATTTGCAATTATGTTTTCTATATTTAATGATGTAAATAATTTTTGGGATGCATTCATTTTAAGTTATATAATTTGGTTTATTATTACCATATATGATACTTTCGTTATTGACTGTTTATGGTTTTGTCATGACAAAAGATTTATTATTAACGGAACTGAAGACTTAACAAGTGAGTATAAAAACTATATGTTTCATATTATAAATGGAGTTAAAAGTTTAATATTAGGTGTAGTAGTCTCTTTATTAACTAGTAGTTATTTCTTAATATTCTAAAACTCATATGTTTTAAAAGATGTATCTTACTACATGATATAATTAAGTTACGAAATCAAGTAGTTAAATTATGATAATTTAATTGAAAATGAAAACTTTGGTAATTGTTCTATTATTAAACAAAATATAAAGCATTATTAAAATATGTTAAAGATAGAAGTGGAAAGATTAATAAAAATAATATTCATAAAGGAGATAAGTAATGAAAGATTTAATAAAATTATCTAGAGAACTAGTAGAGAATCTATTTAATGGAAAACAACAAAAATTAGGTAAAGAATACTTTTTTATGTTTTCTATTTCAAAATTTATTTTATTAAAAGAAAAAATTTTAAAAAAGAATTCAGCTAATAACATATTATATTTTGATAATATTAAAGATGGTAAATATATACCAGCAATATTATCATTTAGAGATGAAATAAAGAAAAATGGTAGCTATCAAATTAACAAAACTTCAATAAGATTAGAAAAAATTGATAAGTACTCTAAAAAATTAGCTGAAGCTTTATGGTTATTCAATAAGGTAAGAGATTCATTAGCACATGGACAATATACAATTGATTTAAAAAATGATTGTATATTAATTAATAACGACCATTCAAATGACAAAAATAATAGTTATAAATTAGTATGTTCTATTTCTATAAAATTATTAAACTCTATTTCGTTTTATATTGAAGAAATTAAAGAAACAAAAGATAAAAAAGATTTATCTATAGCATATAGAGATTACATAAAGAGAATATCAACAAATTATGATATAGATACTGAAAAATTATTTGATAATAAATTCATAATTGATAATAAGTATTATAATAATAAGTTTAAACTTGATAATAATGAATACTACGACAATACCTATAATATAAATAATGAATATTTAAATAAAAATGAAGGAATACAATCAAAGCCAAATCAATTATATACCTCTACTGAAGAAAAAGATGATAACATAATTAAAACAGACTTAAATAAACTAAAAATTGAAGAGTTATATAGGTTAGTAAAACTATTATTAGATTATAATCCTACGAGTGAAAAACAAAAAGAACAAATAACTAAAATAATAAAAGAATTTAAATCATTAGTAGATGAAAGTATAAAACTAGAAGAACAAAAAGTATTTGATACTAAATCATCAGAATTAATGAGAGAAATTTCTGATATTTTAGGAATTAAAGTAGGAACTAAAAATAAAGATGCCTCAATAGCGCTATATATGTATATGAATTTAGTTTTTGGGAGAAAAAATGAAATAGATTATTCGCATATTTGTCTTAGAAACTTAATTTTTGATATTAATCCATATAAATATAAGGATAAGGATTTAGATAACCCTGATTTAACAGAAGAAGAAAAACAAAAAATAAGCAAGATAATTAATTTTGAAAAAAATTATTTAAACATTAAAAATTATATAAACAAATTATGTATTGATTTTTCAAAAAAAATGGATTCTAGAATAGAAATATATTACACTAATCCTAGTGAAAACTTTAGACACTCATTAATGGGTATTTATGCTGAGTTTTATACTTCAATTATAAATTATATAGGTAAGAGAAATCAATTAATTATATCATCTATAAGAAATTCTGTTGAACATGGTAATTATTATGTTAATAAAAATGGTAGTTTGATTTTATATGATCAAATAGATCATAGTGATAATAATAGTATAAAATTTTTAAGTAGTATTTTACCTCAGCAATTATTTGATATAACAAAAACAATTGAATTATGTGATTCAAAAGATAAATATATAATGGATGATTTCTTTAAAGAACTAGAACACATTGTTGATAAAACAACACTTAATAATATTATGAATACAATGAATAACTATTCAAAAATAATTTTTGGAAAGAATATTGATATTAATAATAGTATGGAACATATGTATCAAGAAGCACTAGCTAATATTATTTCACAACATATTAAAGTGTAAAGTATTTAATGTGTTTTTTATCTTATGAAGTTATATAATCCTTAATTATCTAAGTATATTACTAAAATAAAAAGGGTCAGTTGTAAAGGTAAACGCAACTTTGTATAAGTAAATGGAATATATTAGAAAAATATGTGTTGCATTTAGTTTTACAAGTGAGTTACATAACATTTTATTTCAGTAAATCTCGGCAAAGCATTGACTTTTACCGAGATTTACTTTAAAATTATATTAGGTGATGAAAAATGATTTATAGTTATGAAGATGTAATTTCTAAATATAAAAATAATTATCAATTAAATAAAGCATTAAAAGATAAAAAAATATTTAAAATTATACCAGGAATATATTCAAGTCAAGAATTTGTTAACTATTTACAAGTTATTAGCAAAAAATATCCTAATGCTGTTTTTACTTCTGATAGTGCTTTTTATTATTACAACTTAACTGATGTAATCCCTCAAAAATACTTCCTTGCTACGAATAGAAAAGCAAGTAAAATAATGGATAATAAAGTAAAACAAATATATGTATCAGAAGATAAGTTTAATATTGGAGTTACCACAATAAAAGTTGATGGAATTAAAATTAAGATATATAACAAAGAAAAATTATTGATAGAACTTGTAAAAAATAGTAAAAATATTCCTTTTGATTATTATAAAGAGATTATAAATAATTATAGAAGTATTAGTGATAAACTTGATATGAATAAATTATCTGATTATTTGAACTATTATAAAAATGATATTGATTTATTTTTAAAAATACAAAAGGAAGTATTTTAATGAATTTACAAGAAATGATACAAAAGTACATAAAAAATGGTTATACAGATGAATTTGCTTCCTCAAAAGTGTCCCAAGATTTAATACTAACAGCTATAGCAAATAGTAAATATAATCAAAATATTACTATTAAAGGTGGAGTTGTTATGCATAATCTATCAAATGATAAGCGTAGAGCAACTCGTGATTTAGATTTAGATTTTATAAAATATTCTCTAGATGATAATTCTATTAAAAACTTTATTAATGAATTAAATAAGTCTATTAATTATATTAATTTTGAAATAATAGATGAAATTATTCCATTACACCATCAGGATTATAAAGGTAAAAGAGTATTTTTAAAGATTAAAGATAACTATAAAAATGAAATTGATACAAAGTTAGATATTGGAGTTCATAAATTATTTGAACTTAAGCAAGAGCAATATATGTTTGATTTTAGTATTATTAATCTTGGAGCTAATTTATTAATTAATTCTCCAGAACAAATTTTTACTGAAAAAATGAAATCTCTTTTAAAATTTAATATTAGATCAACTAGATATAAAGATATATTTGATTTTTATTATTTAATAGATAATAAACTACTTAATAAAGAAAAACTTGAAAAATGTTTTAAAATTTTGATTTATGATGATAAATCAATAAATGTTAATAATGTAAAAGATTTGATTAGTCAATTTGAAAAAATTACTAGTTCAAGATTATATAAAATAAATCTTAATAATCCAAAATATAATTGGTTAGATAAAAATATAGATGACGTAATTGGTAAAATTAAAAATTATTTAATAACCACGGAAATAGTAACTATTTAATGATAAAATACACTAATAATTAAGCATATTTTTATTACTATATTATTAAGCAGGATAAGGGAATTGATAGCACCACCTTAATTTATTATATATAAATAAAGACTTTATAGTGCTATCATTTGTTATTTTGCACTTACAAAATTGAGTTAAAATACGGAAGAACTCTACCATACTTTTGATTTATCCCTTTTAATTAAATGGTTTGCAAGGTTCTATTTTACTTCCAAATGTTGGATATATACTAGAAATGTTGGATGAATCTTGGATGTTTTAATTTAGTAATAAAAATCTGTTAAAATCGTGATATAATTACACAGATGGAACAGATAAATAGTAATTTATAAATTAGTTGAAAGCTTTGATATAACAGTGTTTAATAGATATGTTAAAATGCATTGCTTGTAGCAACAGGGTATTTGTCATACAATTTATTTAATGAAAGGAGGAAATTATAAATGTTAAAAGATAATTTAAAAACATTAAGAAAAAATAAAGGACTTTCTCAAGAAGAATTAAGCGTTAAATTAAATGTTGTAAGACAAACAGTATCGAAATGGGAACAAGGATTATCTGTTCCAGATGCAGAAATGTTAATATCTATATCGGAGGTATTTGAAACACCAGTTAGTACAATTCTTGGAGAGAACATTGATGAACAGGAAAAAAACGACTTAAAGGTAATATCAGAGAAACTAGAGGTTATTAATGAACAACTATCTAAAAAACAAAAGCAAAAAAGAAATATATTTGTTAATACTTTAATAATAACTGATGCTTGTTTGATTTTATTATTTATCTTATTAGCACTGTTAGGCAGTCCATATCAAAATTGGGATTATAGTAATCCAGAATGGGCAGTTATTGGAACTATATGGCATTCATTTGAGTGGGTATATTTTAAAGTAGCTCCGTTTATGATTGCTGTTATAACGGTAATTGGAGTAATACTTGTTAAAAGAAATAAATAATAACAAATTACAATTTGTTGATTAAATTAGTTTGAAATATGATATGAACCCCGTTCCTATGTCCAAGAAACGGGGTTCATATCAATTTTTGCTAATTTTTTTTAATAAATTCTATTTACATCTTGGTCTTTCTTTTTCACTAATGAAAGGCACATTAGCTCTTTTTTCTTTTATTTGTTTAGCTACTGAATGTGGTGTATAAGGTAAAATAAGTAATTTACCACTTTCTGTTTGCATTGCTGTTGTTCCTGTTTTTTCATCATAATAATATTCTACATAAGGATTTTCTGCTAGTTTTTTATGTTTTTCAAGCAATTTTCTAACATAATCACTATTAAATCCTAATTGTTTGCTTTTTTCAAGATTAATAATACCAGATATAAGTAGATAAGCTAAATTTGATTCAAAAGTATCTATTTTATTAAGGCAACTCATCATTTTTTTATGTTCTTGTTCCACTTTTTTTGATAAATTATAAGTTTTAGTATCAAGTCCTAAAAATGAAGTAATAGATAATAGAGATGATTCTTGATTATATTTTTCTTTCGCTTTTTTGTAATCATTTTGTAATTCTAATAATCGTTGATTATTAAATTCATCTATATCTTTATTATGAAAATACGCTGTTGCTAAAATTGAATCTTCCATAAGATTCAAAAAAAGACTTTGATTTTTCACTTTTATATGCATATGCATAGTTATTCCTCCTTTAATTGCTCTATATTCTAGCATATTTTTGCAAAATTGTCAAATTTGAGTGGTGCCTATTCTTATATTTCCATTTCAAAATCGTCTTTTTCTCTCTCATAATCGTGATTTTTACTAAATTCATAAGTATCTTTTAAGTCTTCAAAGGTATCTTCTTCAATAATTTTCTTTGAATATAAATCTTCTGCAACATCCATATATTTTTCTCGTTCTTTTTCTTTTCCAAATAGTTTATCTTTGATGAATGATATTATTTTTAAGAATTTGTCTTTCCAAAATGATAGTGATTGTCTTAAAGAAAGGTTTTCTTCTTTTAAATCTTTGATTTGTTTATCTTTAACTTTATTATTTCGAGTTAATGTATCAACTCTTAATTGTAGTGCCTCATTATTTTCAGTAAGAGTTTTGATTTGTTTATGATTTTCTTGATTCTTTTCTAGTTGTTCTTTCATTTCCATATAATTATCCATTTCAGTTATATGATAATCTCTATTTCTACCTTTTTGTTTTTTCTTTAAAGAGTTAGTAAGATTATATTCTTTATTAAATGATTCAATACATAAAATTCTCATTTTATCTTGTAATTTGCGAAGTGATTCTTTTGTAAAAATATCACTTTTACCAACTTGTTTACTCATACCATTTTTACCACCAACTTTAATTGGTACACCTACGATATGAAGGTGTAGGCTTGTTTCATCATAATGAATAATTGCACTTGACTTTTTAATTAATAAGTATTTAAGGACTAAATGCCCTTAATTTTGGCTTTTTATGTAGTTTTCTAATTCATTTATCTTAATTTTTCTACTTAAATTATTGATATAGATTTCATTAGAGTAGTTAAAAGCAAGAAATACATTATTTTTGATTATTATTTTATGGGGCTCAATATAAGATAAATTAGTCTTATCTACTTTTCTAATACTACCATTTATAATCTCAGGGGTAGTATTACAAAAATCACATATAATTTCTAATCTCTTTCTTAATGATTCTTCTACATCAATTTCTTTTTTGATAATATTTATCATAGACACCAACCTTTCTTATGATTTTTTTCTAAAACGAAAAAAATCAATCATTTCGATTGATTTCTATATATCAAAGTTCGAATAGTTAGAACAGATTCGTCAATGGTGCCAGTAAGGAGCAAGTCTAACAACATTTATATGCTAGATTCCAAAATATTTTTATATTCTTCATCTAAATTGTCTACAATGATATCATTTTCTAAAATTTGTTTTATAAAGCCTTCATCTTTTGTTTTAACAATTGTATTAACTATTTTTTCTTGGTTTATTTGAAGAATACTACTTATATATTCACCTAAATAATATACATTTTTGGAATCCACAAAGAAATTATCTAACAAATCAAAATTATAACCTTTCCTATCATAATTCATCCCTAAACGCCATATATTTTCTAAAGCATTATCATAGTTTTTAGCTACATTTACTAAATCATTAAAACCATCTTGATCTATCTTTGGTGTAACTGGTACAAAAATGTAAGAGGTTATTAGCAACATTAATTCTAAAGCACTCATATTCTTAGCAATATCAATATAAGTTTTATTATGGATTGTTAAATCAACTATTCTTTCGTATTCATTTTTGTTATTAACTATTAATTCTTCTAAAGATTTATCCTTGTTTTCAATATTCTCTAATAAAATATTCAAATCTTTTTTATATTTTTTTCCAACTTTAGAATTTAAAAATATTTTTATTTCATTAATAAGTATATCTTTATTAATTAACTCATTTATATATTTATAAACACTTTTGACAAAAAAATTGTTTTTTAATATTACTGAAAAAGACAATTTTTTAATATCTAAATTAATAAATATCTCTCCAGCCTTGCCTTTACTAAATTTTGTATTGTTATTTAATTTAATCTCATATATGTTTTCATCATAAAAAATTTTTAAATTTTTTCCAATCTCTAATTCATCAATTGTTTTAATAATTATTTTATCTTTATCTATTTCATACTCAAAAACAACTTTATTATTATCAATATATAGACTGATATCTTTAAACATATTTTCCATCCCCATATTCTAAAATATTTTACAAATCACAAAATTTACTTTGTCAATCTGCAAGCATGTTAAAATCAATTGAATCTACATAAATATTTAGCATAAATTTAATTATTTTAAAATTCAAACAACAAAAGTGTTCGAATTTATTATCAATCTGGTGCTTGTGGTGGGAATCGAACCCACACATTATTGCTAATACTGGATTTTGAGTCCAGCGCGTCTACCAGTTCCGCCACACAAGCATATATCAATTATAACACAGAAAATAGAAAATGTAAAAAAAAAGATAACTTTACTAAAAAAATTATCTAATTACTATTTTTATAAATAACCTTAAATCCCTTTTCCCATTTTCTAATTACCTTATTTACTTCTTCCGGTGGCAATTCATTATATTTAATTCTAGCCTGAACCACCTTATTATCCTTCACTTCAATAGTAACAAATGACTTATTCACATCATTCTTTTTTCTCAAAAAATATATTTGACAAATATTCTTAGCAATATATTCACCATAAGTTTTCACACAATTAGCCTGCATCTCACTTTCCTCAATCAAACTCTCAACAGAATCAGCCGGATATATAATATAATCATCATCCTCATAAGTATTTAACGATAATAACTTTGCTGTCTCAAAGATTTTATTCTCAATATCTGGATTCTTTAATATAGTCATTTGCAAATATAACTTATCATGTTCTAGCATCAAATCTAAAGGGAATAACACTTTATTATCCTTTAAATTTAACCCTAAAAAACTAGCATAACTAAGATAATCATAATACTCATATATATAACCATAAGCCAATTTATTATTATCAAAATATTCTTTAAGCTTCTTTAAATTAATCGAAGCTATTTTTAATATACATTCAAAAGTATATAAATCACTACTAATAAATTTAATCACATCAATATCTTCATGAGGATATAACCTCAAAGCACATAATTCATAATAAGAAATATCATTTCTAATCATAAAAGGGTATAGAGTTTTAGAAACTCCAAATATCTTTTCGAAATTCTTTTCATATTTAAAATAGTTCACACTAGTAAAAGCCAACTGATACAATTTCATTTTAATTAAATATTCAAACTCCCTATAACATATTGGATTAATTGTTAACATCTTTAAATCATAACTATCATTTTTACTTAAATAATCCATTGCCTCCCATATAAAACTATACTTATAACAAGTGTTTTTAAGTTCTTTTAGATTATCTACATACAAATAAGCATCATATGGAGTTTCAAAAAAATTAATCATTTTATCCGTAACATCATTAAAATTATCTGTATCGTTTAAACATTCAATTGCCTCTTTATAAGCAATATAGTCATTATTAATAACATCAGTAATACCATCTTCCTCAATAAAATAAACTTTAAAAACATCTAACTTACTTGTTTTATTCAAATAAGAATATGGCATTATATAAGAAATAGTCTCCCTAATAAAATATAAATAAATACCATTTTCCGTTACATCAAAAAAAATATAATTAGCCTTAATGTCATTTAAATCATCATTAAAAATACTAACTTCATTTACATTAATAACATCTAATTTATTACTTATTACATGCTTAACATGACACTTATCACAGTAATAATTATTATCTAGTTTTTGTAAACACTTACTACATAAATGATTTTTAGTTTTTATTTCATAAATAATTCTATTATTTGAAGTATTAGTAATATATTCCCTTATCTTGCTAGGAATATCATTTACATTCTTAATATAATTAATATCTCTAGTTATCTTATTAAAACCCTTATCATATTTTAATTGATACATACTAACACCTTCTTGGTTTTATCTTACATTAACTTTATAAATTTTACAAGCATTATTTTTATAATAAATTAATAATCATACACTTTTGCTATTGCCCTTTAGTGCTCAGTTTTAATTTAATAAAATCTTAAGATTTTGTTAATAAAAAAATAAAGTATATAACTTTTGCTGTGATATAATGTAAATATATTTAGATGGGAGAATAGTATGGAAATTTTAAAAGTAAAAAATTTATGTAAAGTATATGGAAAAGGCAGTACCAAAGTCATTGCCCTTGATGACATCAATTTCAATGTTGAAAAAGGAGAGTTTGTATCCGTAATTGGCTCCTCTGGAAGTGGGAAGAGCACCTTATTACACATTCTCGGAGCAGTAGACAAACCAACTCTAGGTCATGTCTATATAGATAAAGAAGACATATTTAAGAAAAATGACAATGACCTAGCCATCCTAAGAAGAAGAAAAGTAGGCTTAATATATCAATTTTACAATTTAATACCAATTCTAAATGTCGTTGAAAACATTAGCCTACCAGTCCTCTTAGATAATAAAAAAGTAGATAATGCCTACTTAGAAGAACTACTTGATTTACTCGATTTAAAAGCAAGAAAAAACCATTTACCTAACGAACTATCAGGTGGACAACAACAAAGAGTAGCTATAGGCAGAGCCTTAATGGCAAGACCTAGCATCTTACTTTGTGATGAACCAACAGGAAACCTTGACACCAAAGCCAGTTTAGAAATAATGAATCTCCTTAAAATAGCCAACACCAAGTATAATCAAACAATCATCATGATTACCCATGATATGAACCTCACCAAATATGCAAATCGTATCATTGAAATAAAAGATGGAAAAATAGTAAGTGATAGGAAAGTGATTAAAGATGAAGATACTAAATAAACTTACTATTAAAAACTTGCTCAAAAATAAAAAAAGAACAATTGTATCAATTATAGGAATCATGCTATCCACAGCCCTAATGGTAGGAATTGGACTATTATGTTCAACCTTTAGAGAACTAATGATAAAAGAAATACTTGATAAAACAGGCAATTACCAAGTAAGCATAAGTGAAGTGAATCCATCAAAATTAAAATATCTAACTAACAATAAAAAAATAGATAACTATTATTACTCAACAAACCTAGGCTATACCAGATATTATGAAAGTGATAATACATCCAAAATATATTACTTTTTACTTGGAGGAAATAATAATTACCTAAAAAAATTAAAAATAACAGAAGGAAGACTACCAAATAATAATAAAGAAGTAGTATTATCAAATCATATCTTCTCTTATAGTGATATTACTTATAAAATAGGAGATACTATCTATTTATCTAAAGGCAAAAGAATATTTGAAGGAGAAAATCTAGGACAAGAAATAAGTTATCAAGAAGGAGAAGAATTAATTACCGAACCTGCTATACCATACACAATAGTCGGCTTCTGTGAAAGAGCAAATGCAACATTTGAACCATACCACGCCCCAGGATTTAGCATATTTACCAAAGAAAATGAAATAAATACTGCTAACAGTATAAACATATATTTAAATTTAAAAAATCCAAAAAACATAAGAAAAACCATTAATAACATTGCCACAAAATTAGATATTGATGCTAGTAAAATTAATTATAACGAAAAATTATTAGCCGTATATGGACAAAGTAAATATAACAACATCAATAGTTTTCTAACCAGCTTCATGATAATATTTCTATCTATCATATCAGTAGCCTGCATTTTTGTTATCTATAATTCCTTTGCCATTTCAGTAATGGAAAGAAAAAAACAATTTGGATTATTCTCTTCCGTTGGAGCCACCAGCAAACAACTAAAACTAAGTGTCCTTTACGAAGCCTTAATCCTAGGAATAATAGGTATCATCATCGGCATTATAAGTGCCTATATAGGTATTTATGTAGTAGTCTTAACCATGAGTATCCTATTAAAAGATATAATACCATATCAAATAGAATTAGTAACATATCCTATATTTGTAATCATACCAATTATATTCATGGCCTTAGTAATAATAATTTCAGCATACATACCAGCCAAAAAAGCAAGTAAAATATCACCAATTGAAGCTATTAGACAAAATACTGATATTCAAATAAATAAAAAGAAAATCAAAACATTAGGAATAGTCAAAAAAATATTTGGTATTGAAGGCGAAATTGCTCTAAAAAATATCAAAAGAAATAAGAAAAAATATCGTATTACCATTATCTCATTATTTATTAGCATTGTAACATTCATCTCTTTTTCTACCTATTTAGATTTAGGAACCAAAACCACCGAAGAATTTATTGGTACCACCCCATATGATATTAGTATTTACATGAATAATTATAATACCAAAGATAATGAATTAATTAACCAAATAATAAAAGATAAAAGCACTACTGATTATATCAAAACTACCTCATTTGTCATTCCTATGAAAACACTAAACAACAATAATCTAACTAACGAATACCTAAAAAATACCGACATTAACCCAAATAGAGAAACGGACTTTGTAACATTCATCTCTATTGATAATAAAAGTTATAACCAATATAAAAAAGAAATTGACATGAAAGAAGACAAACTAATAGTAACCACTACATATAATAAAATGAATTATACAAACGGTAATAGGAAATATAAAAAAATAGATAAATACACAAATAAATTTAATAGTATAACATTGTGTACCAACAGTGAAAAAGATTACCTCGAATTAACTAAAGAAGAATTAAATAAACTATGTAATATAGAAATAAAAGATATATACAAAACAAGTATTTATCCAAAATTTTTAGAATATTATAGTGCATATCTAAATACAATTATAATCACAAACGAAAAAACATTTGAATATTACTATAATCTATTAAATAAACCAAATATCATAGCAACAACCTATTTAAATACCAACGACTCTAAAAACATAGATAAAATAAGTGAAAACCTAACTAATTACAGTTATTATGAAAACCTAAAAGAAAGAAAAAAACAAGAAACAAATATTATTATCATAATAAAAATATTATTATATGGCTTTATTAGTTTAGTAACCCTAATTGGTATCACCAGTGTCTTTAACACCATCAATACCAGCATAATGTTAAGAAAAAAAGAATTTGCCGTATTAAGAAGCCTAGGATTAACTAATCATGGTTTTAACAAAATGATTTTCTTTGAAAGTATTATGTTTGGAATAAAATCATTATTTTATGGAATCATCGTAGGAACATTACTATCATTTATTATAAATAATAACATGAATAAACTAGTAAGTGGTGAATTCTACTTACCAACAAAAAGCATAATCATTAGCACATTAGGGGTATTTATCATAGTATTAATAACAATGTTTTATAGTGTCAAAAAAATCAAACACGAAAACATTCTTGAAGCCATAAGAGAAGAAAATATTTAAAATTCTTCTTTTTTCATATAATTATATAGGGGAGGGGATTTATGAGATTACCTGATGTTAGTCCTAGAGTATTTACATGGTCGGCATTCATTGTAGGATATCTTTTAATTGATGACTTAGATTCTTCTGAGCAAAACGCATTGGGTAATTGGTTAATGTTAGCCTCTCAAGTATTATGCACAAATGCCAGTGATCATTTTGTCAAAGAAAGAAGAACCATAGCCAATACCATACCAAGTAAAGAAAGTGATTTCACTATCGAAATGCTTACCAAGATGCGTAATGCCATAGATAAAGAAATTAATAATATAAAAAAAATGTAACTATTCAACAGTTACACTTTTAGCAAGATTTCTTGGCTTATCAATATCTAAATTCTTCATCTTAGCAACCTCATAAGCTATTAACTGCAAAGGAACAATTGTAATTAAAGAATTAACTAAATTATGTAAATTACTTACAACAATCTTACTATCATAGAAATCTCCATTTACATCTAACTTATCATTAGTAATTAAAATCACATTAGCCCCGCGAGCTTTTACTTCCTTAATATTGCTAATTGTTTTCTCATAAATTTTATCATCAGTTACAATTGCAATAACAGGTGTACCTTCTTCAATTAAAGAAATAGTACCATGTTTTAATTCCCCTGCCGCATAACTCTCAGCATGAAGATAAGAAATCTCCTTTAACTTCAAACTTCCTTCCATAGCAAGAGCATAATCAACATTTCTTCCAATAAAGAAAATATCATTTTTATTATAAATCTGTTTAGCAATATCACTATAATTCTTATTAATCTCTTCCTTTATTTTACTAGGTAATAATCGATAATTATTAATAATATAATCAAGTTTATCCTTATCTATTAAATTCTTACTTACCCCAATATTTAAAGCAATCAAAGTAAGCATTAAAACTTGCATAGAATATGCCTTAGTAGTCGCCACTGCAATTTCAGGACCAGCATTAGTATATAATACATTATCACAAACTCTAGCAATAGAAGATAAAGCGACATTAACAATACCTAAAGTATCAGCATTATTTTGCTTAGCAATATTAACAGAAGCTAACGTATCAGCCGTTTCGCCTGACTGAGATATTGCAATAACCAAAGTCTTATCATTTAAAAATAACTTTTTGTAGCGGTATTCACTAGCAAGATTAACACTTACAGGTATATCACCATATTCCTCAATTAAACTCTTACCAATCATACCAGCATGATAAGCACTTCCACAAGCCACAATATCAATCTTCTCATACTTATCAAAACAAGGCATCTTATTAATAATTGTATCCTTATTTTCCAAATACATATCAATTAATTTCTTAGCTAAATTATCCTGTTCGTGGATTTCCTTTAACATAAAATGTGAATATCCATTTTTAGTAATCTCATCTGCCTTATGATTAAAAGTAAGAATCTTTTTATCAACTAAAACTCCATTATTATAAACATTAACCTTATTATCTAAAATAACAACTTCATTATTATCTAAAACAATATATTTATTAGTTTCATTCAAAATAGCAAATACATCACTTGCTATATAATTACCATCATTAGAAACCCCGATAATTAAAGGACTATCCTTCCTAATAGCATATAATTTATCACTGCCATTAACTAAAATCCCAAGAGCATAACTACCTTTAAATTTTTCCTTTAACATACTCAAAGTCTTTAACATATCATGATTGTTCTTATACAAATAATCAATATAGGCACAAGCAATTTTAGTATCATTCTCAGTATCTATTTGATAACCATGATTAATTAATTCATTTCTTAACTCCTCATAGTTCTCAATAATTCCATTATGAATTAAAGTAATATCACCCACATGATGAGGATGAGCATTAACTTCATTTGCAACACCATGAGTAGCCCATCTCGTATGACCAATACCTAAATTACTATAATACTTATTATCAACATTCTCTATAAGATTTACAAGCCTACCTTGTTTCTTTATAACTTTTATTTGATTATCATCCAAAAAGGCAATACCTGCTGAATCATAACCACGATATTCTAGGTTTTTCAAACCATCAATTAAAATTGGTATGCAGTTTTTTTTACCAACATATCCAACAATTCCACACATAAAATATTTTCCTTCCTTCTATGTGAATGATATATATTTTGTAGTAATATTGATTTTACCTTTTATTATATACCTAACGATATCACAAAACCGATAGAATACCCGCCGAAAAATCGATAATTCTATACCTCGTCTCCCTTTCGGGGCTGGCGCTTATAAGGAATAATCCTCCTTCATAATTCTCTTACTTACTACATTGTATAAAAAAAAATATTTTTTGTCCACTAAAAATGTATAATACTTTACATATTTTCATAAAATGATATAATAAATAGTACGAAAGAGGGAAATTATGAATTTGAATGATGTGTATTTACATGGTATTTGTATATGTGATAATAATGATTTTACTGATACTTTTAGTATTCTAGAAAAAATATTACAATCAGGTAGTTTGTTATCTCTTTCCTTACAAGATAAATATGATCATGATAAAATCGGTTACAATGGATTAGAATATATATCAATATGTGATTTTACTAAAATAAATGATGTTTATAATAAGAAAAAAATATGTATCAATTATAATGCTTTTTCTTACCATATAAAAAGATCTTTAACTTTAGCCTTATCTAAAGAAAATATCGAAACTGTTAAACCAATATTATTAGAACCATATTTTATGAAAAGAAGAGGTGAAAGAGAAATACTTTTCCTAATAAATAAATCAACTAGAAAATTTTCTGATTATCCAGATGAACTAATGGTTAAAAACAGAATATCACTAAATAATTTAAAATTTATTACCATACCAGTTAATTATTTTATGAGTAATGAAAAAGAAGAAAATAGATACAACATGATAGTAGATTTACTAAGAAAAACAAGAGCTATATTAAAAAAATATGATAAATTAGTACCATTATATGACTTAGATACAATGATTAACTTAGATGATAACATCAAAGTAAAAGAATTAATAAAAAGAAATAGTTAAAAAACCTTGACACTAAAACATAAAAATAGTAAAATTAAGACATAAGAATAGCAAAAGAAGAAGGTGTTTAAAATGAATAGAATATACTCAATAAATAACAGTATCCAAACATCTGTATGGGGGGGGGCAGTATAAATATTCTATTATTTTAAACATTAAAAAAATATATAAAGTAGGTAAACTAAATAAAAGATTAGTATTTTAATACTAGTTCTTTTGTTTAGTTTTTTTGCTATGCTGTTCTAAGAATGGAGATGTATTATGAATAATTTAGTTATAAGTAAAAAGAAAAGAAATTTAATTATAGCAATAAGTTTATCATTAATAATAATGATAATAGGTACTACATATGCATACTTTAGTTGGCAAAGTACTAATAATCCCTTAGTAGATATAACTGTAGAAGATATAGCAGATGTAATAATAAAAGGTGGTAATGATATTAATATTACTAATATAGGACCCGTATTAGATTATAATGATGGAGAAATAACTGAATTTTATATAAAAAAGAAAATAGAAAATAATTTAGATTTAACTATTAATATAATACCTACTTTATTACCAGATAATCTAAAAGAAGAATCATTTAAATTAAAATTACTTAGTAGTAATGATAATATTACTTATAATGAAATAAGTGAAATAAATTTTAAAGATAAAGAACAAGATAATGTATATAAATTAAGTATAATAGATTTAAATCAAAACATTACATATTATAAAATAATATTCTATATAGATGGTAACATGTATAATCCTAATACTATGAAAAGTAATAACTTTAAAGCTAAGATAGATGTTAGTGTAGATACAGGATTTTGTAAAGATACGTCAGGTGCTAATGCTCCAGTATTAGCTGAAGGAATGATACCAATTACTTATAATGGAAATAATTGGGTAAAAGCAGATCCAAAGAAATGGTATAGTTATAGTTGTAAAAGTTGGGCTAATGCTGTTATGGTAACAACCGATAAAAGGGGAACATACATGAATGCTAATAATAATACAGTAATACCAGAAGAAGATATTTTAGCTTATTATGTCTGGATACCAAGATATAAATATAAATTGTTTAATGTAGAATTTAAGGGTGCAACTTACAATGATGGTGTTTGTACAAGCAATTGTCCTTCAGTAATAGATGTTGTTTTTGAAAAGGGAACAGCTTCAACTGGAACTACAAAATGTACAACAAGTGAAATAGGTGTAGAAACTTGTACTAATAAATCAAATGGGAACTATTATACACATCCAGCTTTTACATTTGGTAATACTGAATTAGAAGGAATATGGATAGGTAAGTTTGAAACTACTGGCAGTGCCACACTTCCCATGGTGAAACCGAATATGGTTTCTTTAACTAATCAAAATGTATCCACTCAATTTATAACTTCTCAAAAATTTAATTCAACCAATTATTTGACCCAAAATGGGGTAAATCAGGTAGATGCCCATATGATGAAAAATATAGAATGGGGAGCAGTAGCATATTTAAAACAAAGTATATATGGATTAGGCTTAACTGATGTTGCAAAAAATAATAGTACAGATCAAATAACGGGAAGTAGTACAGGGGATCCGACAGTTGTTATCACTCGTAAAGAAGGTACGTATAAATACAATGAGCCAAAAATAGTTAGAGAATTAGTATCAGGATACGGAACAGAAAAAACTATTTCTGCACCAACAAGTGATACATATATTTGGAATAATATTGGGACTAGTGAAAATCCAATATGGAAAAGTTCTAATCAAAAGCAAAGAAATAGCAGTACAACTTTAACTTATACTTTTGAATTAAATAGTGAAGGAGCAGTAACTTTTGACTATAGTGTTTCTTGTGCTCACGTTGATAATGATTATTTATATTATATAATTAAAAAAGAGGATAGTGTAATTGATAATACTGGAATAACAACTAAAATTGGTGGAACAAGCTATGGTATGGCAGATGCAAGTATGATATATGAATCGAGAGTTCATGCCTTAGATCCAGGGACATATACTTTAGAATTTACATATAGCAAAACAGCTTCCATTGATGTAGGTGCTGATTCTGCATATGTAAAAAATGTAAAAGTATTAGAAGGTGGCAAAGTAAAGACGTCGTATTTTATGGAGCAAGGCGGTCCAGCTGCTTCTACCACAGGAAACGTTACAGGAATATATGATATGTCAGGTGGAGTTTATGAATATGTAATGGGAGTAATGCAAGATAATAATACTAGTAGTAGAAGTCCTATGTCTGGCGCAGGAACGTGGGGTAATTCAGGATATATGGGGACAGTGGGACGAGACTATGATGATTCTGGCAATACTTTGACCTTTCCTATTTCTAAGTATTATGACTTATACGCAAATGGGTCTTCAGATAATGATCAAGTGGCTTATGATAGGGCTCATTTAGGTGATGCTTCTGGTGAAACAAGAACATGGTATAAAAGCGTAGCAACTTTTATTCAATATTATGGACCATGGTTTAGGCGTGGTGGTTCGTTTGATAATTATATGGATGGAATAAACTTTTTTAGTTTTGCCAGAAATGGTGGCGACGCTGTGAAGTATTATGGCTTTCGTGTTGTTCTTTCGGTAACAAAATAACTCTATAGAACTAAAATGCGAGTAGCAAAGACTAATAAAACCTTAAATATGAGGGAATTTATTAGTCTTTTTAAAAATTAAGCAAAAAAAAGTAAAAAAAATGCTTGCATTTCATATAATTATTTAGTATAATTGACTTTGTGTGGCATGCTTAGATGTGCGAGGTTGCTGATACACCCGGTTAAGTTGTTTAATAAAATAAAGACTTAATCGAGGGTATTGGGTTATTTGCACGGAGCAAGTCTATACTAGATATAGGCGAAGGGAGGACAATATTATGTCGAAAGAAAGAGTACGTATTAAATTAAAAGCGTATGAACACAGAATCTTAGATACCGCAGCGGCTAAAATTGTTGAGACTGTTAAAAGAACTGGTGGAACTGTCAGTGGACCTGTACCACTTCCAACAGAAATTGAAAAGTACACAATATTAAGAGCGGTTCACAAATATAAAGATTCACGTGAACAGTTTGAAAGACGTACACATAAAAGACTTATTGACATTACTAATCCAAGTAAGGAAACAATAGATGCGTTAAGCCATCTTGACTTACCTAGTGGTGTTGAAATCGAAATTAAATTATAGGAGGAAATTATGAAAGGAATCTTAGGACGTAAGATTGGAATGACTGGTGTTTTTACTACTGATGGTAAACTTATTCCAGTAACTGTAATTGAAGTAGATAAGAATGTTGTTACACAAGTTAAAACTGCTTCTAAAGATGGTTATGATGCTGTTCAACTAGCATTTGGTGATAAGAAAGAAAAAAATAGTAACAAACCAGAATTAGGTCATTTTAAAAAAGCTAATACTACCCCTAAGCGCTTCTTAAAAGAAATTAGAGGTGTAGATGTTAGCAACTATCAACTTGGTATGGAAATCAAGGCTGATATATTTGAAAATGGAGAAATGGTTGATATAACCGGTACCTCTAAAGGAAAGGGCTTTCAAGGCGTTATTAAACGTCATAACCAAACTCGTGGACCAATGGGACATGGTAGTCAATATCATCGTGGTGTAGGTTCAATGGGAACAATGTTACCAATGCGTGTTTTACCAGGCAAGAAATTACCAGGACACATGGGTAATGCAACAAGAACAATACAGAATCTTGAAATTATCGAAGTAGATTTAAAAAACAATGTTATCTTAATTAAGGGAAATGTTCCAGGACCTAAAAAATCGATTGTCTTTATCAGATCAGCTATTAAAAACCAAGGCAAAGTTAACGCCAAAGAAGATTTAGTAACATACATTACTGATGTAGAAGAAGTTACTGAAGAAGTAGCTAATACTGAAAACAATATTGAATCATCACAAGAAGCTTAAACCAATAAATAATTTAAGTATATGTGATGAAAGGAGGAAATAATATGTCTAAAATGGAAATAGTAAACATCAAGAATGAAAAAGTTAAAGATATAAATTTAAAAGATAACGTATGGAAAAACAAACCTAATGATGCTGTTTTATATAATGCTATTATTTTAGCACAAGCATCATTAAGACAAGGAACACATAAAACAAAAACAAGAAGTGAAGTATCAGGTGGAGGAAGAAAACCTTACCGTCAAAAAGGAACTGGTAATGCAAGACAAGGTTCAATTCGTGCAACTCAATGGAGAGGTGGCGGTATCGTATTTGGACCACAACCAAGAAGTTATGCTAAGAAAATGAACAAAAAAGAAAGAAGATTAGCATTAAAATCAGCTCTTGCATATAAACTAAGCAATAAAGAGCTTAGAGTAATTGATAATATTAGTTTTGAAACTCCAAAAACAAAAGAAATTATGGATTTATTCAAAAACTTAAATATTGTTAATAACAAAGTCTTAGTAGTTTTAGACGAATTAAATGATAATGTTTGTCTAGCTGCTAGAAATTTAGCTAATGTTAAAGTAATTAGATATGATGAAGTTAATGTCCTTGACTTAGTAAGTGCTGATATCATGTTAATTACAGAAGCAGGACTAAAGAAATTAGAGGAGGTGCTTGGTAATGAGTAGTTATAGAGATATAATTATTGCACCTATTATTACTGAAAAATCAGCTTCTTTAGAAGCACAAAATACTTATGTATTCAAAGTAGATGTTAAAGCAAATAAAACTTCAATTAAACAAGCAATAGAAAAAATATTCAATGTAAAAGTTAAAGAAGTTAGAACAGTAAATTCTCATCCTAAGAAAAAAAGAGTAGGAAAATATACTGGTATGACTAATAAGTATAAGAAAGCTTATGTAACTTTAAAAGAAGGAAACTCTATTAGTTTTAACTAATAAAAGGAGGTAATACTTATGGCTATTAAAAATTATAAGTCTATAACTAATGGACTAAGAGGTAAAAGTACTCTAGATAATATAGATATTACTAAAAAAACACCTGAAAAAAGTTTATTAGTTACAAAAAGTAAGACAACAGGTCGTAATAATAAAGGACAAATTACTGTAAGACATCGTGGTGGTGGAGTAAAAAGAAAATATCGTTTAGTTGATTTCAAAAGAATTAAAGACGATATCACTGCTATCGTTGCTAGTATTGAATATGATCCAAATAGAAGTGCAAATATTGCTTTAATTAATTATAAAGATGGTGTTAAAAGTTACATCATTGCTCCAAAAGGATTAAAAGTTGGAGATATCGTTGTTAGTGGTAAACAAACTGACGTAAAAATAGGAAATACAATGGAAATTATGAATATTCCTGTTGGTACAGTTATTCATAATGTTGAATTAAGACCTGGTAAAGGTGGACAATTAGCAAGAAGTGCTGGTAACTCTGCTCAAATACTTGGTCGTGAAGGCAAATATGTTTTAATAAGACTTGGCAGTGGCGAAACAAGAAAAATACTTGGTACTTGTCGTGCTACTATCGGTGTTGTTGGAAACGAAGATTACGAACTAGTTAATATTGGTAAAGCAGGTCGTAAACGTCATATGGGTATTAGACCTACCGTTCGTGGTTCTGTTATGAACCCTAATGATCACCCACATGGTGGTGGTGAAGGTCGTGCTCCAGTTGGTAGAAGTGGACCAATGACTCCATGGGGTAAACCAGCTCTAGGACTTAAGACTAGAAAAAATAAAAAAGCATCAAATAAATTTATCGTAACACGTCGTAAGAAAAAATAAAGAAAGGATTGATTAGAAATGGCAAGAAGCTTAAAAAAAGGACCTTTTGCAGATACAAGTCTACTTAAAAAGGTTAAAGTTTTAAATGAAAATGGAAAAAAGGAAGTTATTAAGACCTGGTCCCGTCGTTCAACAATTTATCCTGATTTTATTGGTCATACTTTCGCTGTACATAATGGTAAAGAATTTATACCAGTATATGTAACAGAAGATATGGTAGGTCATAAACTTGGAGAGTTTTCATTAACTCGTAAATGTGGTGGCCACGGCGCGGATAAGGATAAAAAGAAATAACTTAGTGTAGGAGGAATACAATGGAAACTATCGCAAAAGCTAAAATGATTAGAATTGCCCCTCGAAAAACTCGTTTAGTTATTAATCTAATTAGAGGAAAAAACGTTAATGATGCTTTGGCAATTTTAGAAAATCAAAATCAAAAAGCGGCTCTAATACTTAAAAAAGTATTAAATTCTGCAACCTCAAATGCCGTGAATAATAATAAATTAGATGTAAATAATTTATATGTAAAAACTTGTTATGTTGATGAAGGACCAGTTTTAAAAAGAGCCAAGATGGACTCAAGAGGCCATGTTGGTAGAAACGATCATAAATTAAGTCATATAACAATTATCTTAGATGAAAGGCAGAAGTAAGGAGGATTTTATGGGACAAAAAGTAAGTCCAAATGGACTTAGAATAGGTATTAATAAAGATTGGCAATCAAAATGGTATGCCAACAGTAACGATGTACCTAAATATTTAATGAATGATGTAGAAATTCGTAAATATTTATTTTCCAAATATAAAGATGCTGGAATTGCTAGTATCGTTATTGAAAGAAATAAAAAAAGAACAGAAGTATTTATACACGCCTCTAAACCTGGTATTATAATTGGTCAAAATGGTAAAGAAATCGAAGAAACTAAGAAGAAAATTAAAAAACTTGTTGGTGAAGAAGTTCAAATTACTATTGTTGAAGTTAAGAACCCAGATTTAGTTGCTCAGTTAGTAGCGGATTCTATCGCACATAACATAGAAAATCGTGTATCATTTAGGGTAGCACAAAAGAAAGCTATTAGAAATACTATGAAAGCAGGAGCAAAAGGAATTAAAACTTTAGTATCTGGACGTTTAGGTGGTGCTGATATCGCACGTGGTGAAGGTTATAGTGAAGGAACAACTCCATTACATACCTTAAGAGCGGATATCGATTATGCTACTAGTGAAGCTGATACTACTTATGGTAAAATCGGCGTTAAAGTTTGGATATATAAAGGCGAAATTCTTTCCTCAAAAAACAAGGGAGGTAATTTAAATGCTAATTCCAAAAAGAACTAAACATAGAAAAACGTTTCGTATTAGATATGATGGAAAAGCAAAAGGTAATACTGAATTACATTTTGGTGAATATGGTCTAATGGCCAAAGAAGGTGCATGGATCACAGCTCAACAAATTGAAGCAGCTCGTGTTGCTATGACCAGATATATGAAACGTGGTGGTAAAGTATGGGTAAACATTTTCCCTCATTTATCACTAACTAAGAAACCTTTAGAAACCCGTCAAGGTAAAGGTAAAGGTAACCCTGAAGTATGGGTAGCCGTAGTTAAAGAAGGTAAAATTATGTTTGAAGTAGCGGGTGTTGATGAAGCGACAGCACGTGAAGCATTAAGACTTGCAATGCATAAGTTACCAATTAAATGTAAGTTTGTTAAAAAAGAAAGTGGTGTTAACAATGAAGGCTAATGAAGTAAGAAAAATGACCACAGAAGAAATTATTAAGAAAATTGAAGAATCTAAAGAAGAGTTATTCAATCTACGTTTCAAACAAGCAACAGGTACTTTAGAAAAACCTGCAAGATTAAATGAACTTAGAAAAGATGTTGCTAGAATGAAAACAATTCTTAAAGAACGCGAGATTAATGGGTAAGGAGGAAATAATATGAACGAAAATAGAAGAGAAATAATTGGTATTGTTGTAAGTGATAAAGCTGATAAAACAATTACTGTTAAAGTTGAAACTTATAAAAAAGACCCATTATATGGAAAACGTGTTAAATATTCTAAAAAATATACAGCTCATGATGAGAATAATATTGCCAAAGTTGGTGATAAAGTTAGATTAGTAGCAACTAGACCATTATCAAAAACTAAAAGATTTAATTTAGTCGAAGTAATTGAAAAGGCTGTAATTCTATAATCTCTTTAGTTGGAAGGAGGAAAAACTATGGTACAACAAGAAACTCGTTTAAAAGTAGCGGATAATTCTGGTGCTCGTGAATTACTTGTAATTAGAGTATTAGGTGGAAGTAAAGTAAAAACTGCCAATATCGGTGATATCGTTGTTGGTACTGTTAAGAAAGCAATCCCAAATGGAACTATACCAAAAGGTAAAGTAGTAAAAGCTGTAATTGTTAGAAGTAAGTTTGGGGTAAAAAGAGAAGACGGAAGTTATATCAAGTTTGATGATAATGCGTGCGTTATTATTAAAGATGATAAATCTCCAGTTGGAACTCGTGTTTTAGGTCCAGTAGCACGTGAACTTAGAGATAAAGACTTTATGAAGATTATAAGTCTTGCTAAAGAAGTGTTATAGGATATCGAAAGTGAGGGTATTTAAGTGAAACTAAAAAAAGGTGATAAAGTTGTTGTTATTGCTGGATCTAATAAAGGAAAAGAAGGCATAATTAACAAAATACTAGATAATAAAGTTATTGTTGAAGGTGTTAACATTGTTAAGAAACATTTAAAACCAAAAAATAATAATGGAAACGGTGAAATTGTCGAAAGAGAAGCACCAATTCATGTATCTAATGTAAAATTAATTGAAAATAAAAAAAGTAAAGAAAAGTCTAAGAAAACTGAGATAAAAGCCGAAGTAAAAGCGAAAAAATCAGTTAAAAAAGACTAGTGAAGGAGTGTGTTTATAATGAACCGCCTAAAAGAAAAATATAGTAAGGAAGTTGTTCCTAAATTAGTTAGTAAACATAATTATGAAACAGTTATGCGAGTACCTAAAATAGATAAAATAGTTATTAATATGGGTGTTGGTGATGCTTTACAAAATAGTAAACTATTAGAAGCAGCAATGAACGATCTTGAACAAATAACAGGATTAAAACCAGTGCCTACAAAAGCTAAGAAATCTATATCATCATTTAAATTAAGAGAAGGTCAAGTAATTGGTTGTAAAGTAACTCTAAGAGGAGAAAAAATGTATAACTTCTTAGATAAATTAATCAATGTAGTACTTCCTCGTGTAAGAGATTTTAGAGGATTATCTCCAAAATCATTTGATGGTAGAGGTAACTATACAATTGGTTTAAAAGAACAATTAATATTTCCAGAAATAGAATTTGATAATGTTGTTAAGGTTCGTGGTATGGATGTAGTTATCGTAACAACTGCACAAACTAATGAAGAAGCTTATGACTTATTAGATGAACTTGGAGTTCCTTTTAGGAAGTAACCTTATTAAGGAGGATTTTATGGCAAAAAAAAGCATGATTTTAAAAAATCAAAAAGAACCAAAATTTAAAGTTAGAAAATATACTCGTTGCCAAATATGTGGACGTCCACATGCTGTCATGAGTAAGTTTGGTATCTGCCGTATTTGTTTTAGAGAATTAGCATATAAAGGACAAATACCAGGTGTCAAAAAATCAAGTTGGTAAAAAACGGAAGGAGGAATTCAATTATGTTAGTAACAGACCCAATTGCAGATATGTTAACTAGAATTCGTAACGCCAATACAATGCGTTATAAAAATGTAGAAGTACCAGCTTCAAAAATGAAATTAGAAATAGCAAAAATATTAAAAGAAGAAGGCTTTATCGAAGATTTCAAAAGTGAAAAGGGAGATAAAGAAAATATGTTAGTATTAACTTTAAAATATGGACCTAATAAAGAAAGAGTTATTACAGGATTAAAACGTATTTCTAAACCAGGATTACGTGTATATGCTAAAGTTGATGAAATTCCTAAAGTTTTAAATGGACTTGGAATTGCCATTATTTCTACACCAAAAGGAGTTATGACAGATAAAAAAGCTCGTCAAAACTGTGTTGGTGGAGAAGTACTTGCATACATTTGGTAGTAATTAAAATAAGGAGGTGTAAATATGAGTCGTATTGGAAAAAGAACAGTTACAATACCAGAAAATGTTAATGTTGATATATTAGATAAAAAATTAGTTGTTAAAGGACCTAAGGGTGAATTATCACTAGATTTAGTAGACGGAATTAAAATAAATGTTGAAGGCAATGCTTTAACAGTAGAAATGACTAAAAATGATAAATTCACTCATGCCATGCAAGGTACTACTAATGCCAATATTAGAAACATGATTGAAGGTGTTACTAATGGTTATAGCAAGAATCTTGAAATAGTGGGTGTTGGTTATCGTTTCAACCCAAAAGGTGATGTTTTAACAATAAGTGCAGGATATTCTCATCCAGTAAATTTAGATGTTCCTAATGGACTTCAAATTAAAGGTATCAGTAATACCGAAATCGAAGTATCAGGAATTGATAAACAATTAGTAGGAGAATTTTGTGCAAATATAAGAAAAGTAAGACAACCTGAACCATACAAAGGTAAAGGTATTCGTTATAAAGGTGAACATATCCGTCGTAAAGAAGGAAAGAAAGCCTCTAAATAATAAGTAAAGGAGAGTATACTTATGATTAAAAAAACATCAAGAAATGAAATGCGTGTTATTAGACATAAAAGAATAAGAGAAAATCTAAGTGGAACAAGTGAAAAACCTAGATTATCAGTATTTAGATCTAATGCTAATATTTCAGCTCAAATCATTGATGATACTAAAGGTGTTACCTTAGTTAGTGCTTCTAGTTTAGAAAAAGAATTAAATATCAAAAATGGTGGAAACATCGAAGCCGCTAAAGTAATTGGAGCAGAAATCGCAAAACGCGCTAAAAGTAAAAAAATTAATGAAGTTGTTTTTGATAGAGGGGGCTACCTTTATCATGGACGTGTTGCAGCTTTAGCCGAAGCAGCACGTGAAAACGGCTTAGAGTTCTAATAAGGAGGAAAACTTATGCAAGAAAATAATCAAGAGACATCAAAGAAAAACTTTAGACCACGTAAAAAACTTGATAATAAAGAAAGAAAAGATCAAGTCAAAAAAACTTTAGAAGAAAAAGTTATTACAGTTAACCGTGTTACTAAAGTTGTTAAAGGTGGTCGTCAATTTCGTTTCTCTGCTACAGTTGTAGTTGGAAATAGAAAAGGAAAAGTAGGACTTGGAACTGGTAAAGCTAAAGAAATGCCAGATGCAGTTAAAAAAGCAACCCAAGCTGCTACAAAAAATGTAATCAATGTATCATTAATTGATAATCGTACTATTCCACATGAAATAACTATTAAAGAAGGAGCTGCTAAAGTACTTCTAAAACCAGCTGCTGAAGGTACTGGTGTTAAAGCCGGAGGACCTGTAAGAGATGTTTTAGAATTAGCGGGTGTTAAAGATGTATTATCTAAATCACTAGGTTCTAGCACTAAAATTAATATGGCTAGAGCAACATTAAAAGCATTACAAAGTCAAAGAACTGCAACTGAAATCGCAGCCTTAAGAGGTAAAGAAGAAAGTGAGATATTAAGCTAATGAAATTACATGAATTAAAACCTAATGAGGGTTCAGTACAAACTAGAAAAAGAGTTGGACGTGGACCTGGTAGTGGACTTGGCAAAACAAGTGGCAAAGGACACAAAGGACAAAATGCTAGAAGTGGTGGAGGAGTTAGACCTGGATTTGAAGGAGGACAACTTCCACTATTTAGGCGTTTACCTAAAAGAGGATTCAATAATTACGAATTTAGAACCGAGTATGCAATAGTTAATGTTGGTGATTTAAATGACTTTAAAGATGGCAGTGTAATTGAACTAAGTAATTTAAAAGAAAGTGGATTAGTAAAAAAAGAAAAAGATGGTATTAAAATACTTGGTAATGGTGAATTAACTAAGAAATTAACAGTTAAAGCTAACAAGTTTTCTAATACTGCAAGAGTTAAAATAGAAAATGCCGGTGGAAAAATAGAGGTGATTTAGATGTTTAAAAATCTCCGTCAAATATGGAATCCCAAAAACAAAGATATCAAAAAAAGAATTGGTTATACCTTATTTGCATTACTTATATTTGCAGTAGGTAATACCATCACCGTACCTGGAATGAAAGCAGTAGTACAAGACTTAGGTTTCCTTGAATACCTAAATGCCATTTCAGGTGGTGGTTTGAAAAGATTTACAATATTTGGTTTAGGAGTTATGCCTTATATTTCAGCTTCAATCGTCGTAAGTATTTTACAAATGGATATGATTCCATACTTTAGTGATTTAAAAAATGATGGAGCAAAAGGCAGACAGAAACTCAACCAAATAACAAGGTATCTAGGAATAATTATAGCATTTTTTCAAGGATTTGCTATGGTATATGCCTTTGGTGGTAAGAATTTATCTGCAATGGAAATAATGAAATCAAGCATCGTTATGACCGCTGGAACATCATTCTTACTATGGCTTGGTGATAGAATTACTCAAAAAGGTCTTGGCAATGGAATATCATTAATAATCATGGCAGGTATTATATCAACAGTACCTAAAATGTTTATAGATGCATTCACATCTTTAGTAATTGATAATTCATCATTACTAATAGGCATTGTATCATATGCTGTATTTGTAATAATATATCTATTATTAGTGGTAGCAATAGTCTTTGTAGAAGAAAGTGAAAGACGTATTCCTATTCAATATTCAAACCAAACAACAAGTGCTTATGGAGCTAAACAAACATATATTCCGTTTAAGTTAAATTCAGCGGGAGTTATGCCAGTAATTTTAGCTTCAGCAGTAATATCTGTACCTGCATTTTTAGCAAGTATTATGAAAAAGGAAGGATTTACTTTATTTGTAGAAAAATATTTAACATATACAACACCAGTAGGATTTATAGTATATATCTTATTAATATTTGTATTTGGATTCTTCTATACAATATTACAAGCAAACCCTGAAGAACTAGCTAAAAATCTAAATAAAAATGGAGGCTATATCCCAGGAATTAGACCAGGAAAAGAAACTACTACATATATTAAAACTGTTTTAAAAAGACTTACCCTAGTAGGAACATTATTCTTAGCTATTCTAGCAGGTTTACCAATAATATTCTCAGCCATTTCTAACTTACCTTCAAGTGTTAGTATAGGTGGAACAGGAATGCTAATTGTTATTGGAGTAGCCTTAGAAACATATAGACAATTAGAAAGTAGTTTAGTTAATAGAAATTATAAGGGTGGTAAATAATGAATACCATATTCATTGCCCCACCTGCCGCGGGAAAAGGAACACAAGCTAAATTCTTAAGTGAAGAATTTAATATACCACATATCTCAACAGGTGATTTATTACGTGAAGAGGTTAATTTAGGAACCGAATTAGGTAATAAAATCAAAAATAATTTAGACAAAGGTGAGTTTGTAACTGATGATATCATTACCGAACTCTTAACTAGCAGATTAACAAAACCTGATTGTGATTATGGCTGTATCTTAGATGGATATCCTAGAAATATTACACAAGCTAAATTATTAGAAGATATCTTTGATAAATTAGATAAAGAATTAGATAATGTATTATTTTTAGATATTGACTTAGATCTTGCATTAAAAAGAATGCAAGGTAGAATAGTATGCCCTAAATGTGGAACATCATATAATATTAATAATGAAAGTTTAAAGCCAAAAAAAGATGGAATATGCGATAAATGTGCAACCGAGTTAGAAAAAAGAAATGATGATAACGAAGAAACATTTAAAAATAGATTCAATGTCTATTTAGACAAAACTAGTGAATTGTTAGATTATTATGATAAATTAGGATTACTAAAAAAAATAGAAATAAATAATTCTGACAGTGCGGCTGATACTTATTTAAAGATAAAGAAGGTAATTAACAGTGATTAGTATCAAAAGTGATTATGAAATAGAATTACTAAGAAAAGCAGGACATATTGTTTATTTAACCCACAAAGAGTTAGAAAAACATATAAAACCTGGAATTACTACTTTAGAATTAGATAATATTGCTTCTAAGTTTATTGAAAGTTTAGGAGCAACAGCCTCATTTAAGGATTACGATGGATACCCTAAAAGTATTTGCACATCAATTAATGATGAAGTAGTACATGGAATACCATCAAAAAGAAAACTTAAAAATGGTGATATTATCTCAATTGATATAGGAGCATGTTATAAAGGATATCATGGTGATTCTGCCTGGACATATAAAGTAGGAAGTATTTCCAAAGAAAAAGAATATCTTATGGAACATACTAAGAATGCTTTATTTGAAGGATTAAAACAAATTAAACCAGGAAATCATATCCAAGATATTGGTCTTGCAATTGAAAAGTATGCAAATATTCACCATTTAGGAATAGTTAGAGAACTAGTAGGTCATGGTGTTGGAACTGATGTCCACGAAGATCCAGAAGTTCCTAATTATGACACAGGACATAAAGGACCAGTTTTAAAAAAAGGTATGGTTATTGCCGTAGAACCAATGCTAAATTTAGGTGAAGACGACGTCTTAATGCTAGATGATGACTGGACCATAATCACGGCAGATTCTAGCCCTTCAGCACATTTTGAACATACTGTAGTAGTTACCGAAGAAGGCTATGAAATACTAACAGGAAAGGGTGATAATCTTGAGTAAAGAAGAAACTATCGAAGTGGAAGGTAAAGTATTAATGTTACTACCTTCAGGAAAATTTAAAGTTGAATTAGAAAACAAAATAGTTATAGAGGCTCACGTTTCTGGTAAAATACGAGTAAACAACATTCGCATTCTACCAGGTGATACTGTAATTATTGAATTATCACCATATGACTTAACACGTGGGCGTATAACCTATAGAAAGTAGGAGGAAATTATGAAAATTAAAGCGTCAGTTAAACCTATTTGTGAAAAATGCAAAGTAATAAAACGTAAAGGCAAAGTTATGGTTATTTGTGAAAATCCAAAACACAAACAAAAACAAGGTTAATAGGAGGAAAAAATGGCAAGAATTAAAGGTATTGATCTACCAAACGAAAAAAGAATTGAAATTGCCCTTACTTATATTTATGGTATAGGAAGACAATTATCAAGAAAAATCTTAACAAATGCTAAAGTAAATTTTGATACTAAGGCAAAAGACATAACCGAAGATGAATTAACAAGAATAAGAGATGAAGTAAACAAACACTTAGTAGAAGGTGAACTTCGTCGTGAAGTAAATATGAACATCAAAACTAAAATGGAAATTAATTCATATCAAGGTACACGTCATAAAAAGAATTTACCAGTAAGAGGACAAAGAACTAATCGTAATGCTAGAACTCGTAAAGGTAAAGGAAAAGTAGTAGCTAATAAGAAAAAATAATTAACTAAAGGGAGGTAAATTATGGCTTATAAAGCGAGAAAACGTAAAGTTAAAAAGAATGTACCTGAAGGTATAGCTCACGTTCAATCATCTTTTAATAACACAGTAGTAACAATTACTGATAAAGAAGGAAATACAATTAGTTGGGCTTCTGCAGGTACAATGGGTATAAAAGGTAGTAAAAAATCTACACCATTCGCAGCGGGTATGAGTGCTGAAGCTGCTGGTAAAGTAGCATACGATATGGGTATGAGAAAAGTAGCGGTTAAAACTAAAGGATTAGGATCAGGCCGTGATACTGCTATTCGTTCATTACAAACTGCTGGATTAGAAATCACAACAATCACCGATGTAACACCAGTTCCACATAACGGATGCCGTCCATCAAAAAGACGTCGTGGATAATTTAAGAAAGGGAGTGCGTTAAATTGTTAAAGTTTGAAAAACCAGATTACAAAGTAACCGAATATATAGAAAGTAGTCATTATGGAAAGTTTGAAATAGAACCCTTAGAAAGAGGTTTTGGAACAACTTTAGGTAATGCTTTAAGAAGGGTAATGTTATCATCATTACCAGGAGATGCCATCACAAGTGTAAAAATCGATGGAGTAGCACATGAATTTCAAAAATTAGATGGTGTTATCGAGGATGTAACGGCAATTGTTTTAAACTTAAAAAGTGTCATATTAAAAAATCATTCTCAAGATGAAAATAAAATTTTAAGATTATCAGCTTCAAAAGAAGGCGAAGTAAAAGCAGGAGACATTGAAAAAGATGCTGATATCGAAATTTTAAATCCAGAACTTGTTATTTGTACTCTAGCTGAAGGTGGAAGTATTAACATGGAACTTACCATTGGAAGTGGCAGAGGATATGTAAGAAGTGAAGATAACAAGAAATTATATGGTGATAAAAAATTAAATGTAATATACATTGATTCACTATACTCACCAATTGAAAGAATTAATTATGAAGTTGAACCAGCACGTGTTGGACAAAACAATACATATGATAAATTAGTAATGGAAGTATGGACAAACGGAGCAATTAATCCAGAAGAAGCTATTGCCCTTGCAAGTAGAATATTAATTGAACACTTTGAAGTACTTACAAACCTAAATGAAATTGCTGATACAACAGGATTAATGACTTCTAAAAAAGAAGATCCTAACCAAAAAACATTAGAAACTTCAATAGATGATTTAGACTTATCTGTAAGAGCATATAATTGCTTAAAAAGAGCAGGAATTCTTACATTACACGACTTAGTTGATAAGAGTGAGAATGAAATGATGAAAATAAGAAATCTTGGTAAAAAATCATTAAAAGAAGTAATTGACAAGATTAAAGATATGGGTCTTAAATTTAGAGATGATGATTAAAAGGAGGAAATAACATGGCTTATAGAAAATTAGGCGTAACTAACAAACATAGAAGAAGTATGTTAGCTAGTTTAACAAAACAACTAATTATAAATGAAAGAATCGAAACTACAGAAACTAGAGCTAAAGAAGTAAGAAAATGCTTCGACAAAATGGTTACCTATGGTAAAAGTGGTTCTTTAGTTTCAAGAAGATTAGCCTTAGCTTTTTTACATAATGATAATGATTGTGTACAAAAAGTATTCAATGAGTTAGCACCAAGATACAAAGATAGAAATGGTGGCTATACAAGAATAATCAAATTAAAAGAAAGAAAAGGCGACAATGCCTTAATGGTAATATTAGAATTAGTATAGATAAAATCTATGCTTTTTTTTTACTCTCGCATTTTAGTGCAAAGAAAAAAACTAAGTATTTTAATTTACTTAGTATCTTTTTTATTATTTCTCTTACTCTCGTAGTGCATAACATTATAATATAATTTATACATAAATTTATTAACAACAAGATCAAATTCACCAGGGTATTCATAAACATAACTATTAAATCCCATCTTAGAGAAAAATAACCCATAATATTTATTATCTTCATTAGAGAAATTACCAGTAATCTCACCTAAATTAAACACCTTATAACCAAGATTAATATATTTCTTCATTATTTCCCACTTTAATGAATATGATGTATGAATTTCTTTTAATTCAGGAACATAACCATCTATTAAAAAATACACTTCATTATTATTAACAATAATAGCACAAGTACCAACAATCAAGCCATTAGGATAATTTTTATATAAATTTATTGCATCAACTAATTTATCATTATATTCCTGTAATAAATGATCAGATAAAATCTTCTTATTAAGCAAATTCTTTGATTTATAACTATTAATATCTTGCATTTTACTATTAAGCAAATTATTATTCTTAGTTTCCTTATCAACTAAGTAGCGATAGTTATTAACATAAGTTTTTGTATTAATCTTAGCAAAATAAAGTTCAATTTTATTATCCTGCGTATTAAAACACTTAAAATAATTCTTAAAATAAGTTAAATTATTCTTAGTTTTCTTTTTAATAATATTATAAAACAAATCAATATTTGAAGCATCTCCCTCATGAATAGAAATTCCCATCTTATTATTCTCAATAATACTTCTCTTAACATTTCTACTTAAACTATCATAAGCATCCTTTATACTACCCAAATTGGTACTAATAACTTCAAATCTCGAATTAATACTTTCAAAATAAGTATTAAAACCTAAATGCACATAATCAAGACTTTCCAAAAAAGAAATCATCTTACTATTATCATTTATTACATTTAAATCCTTATCATATTTCTTATAAACAAAACGAGGATCAACTTTAACAAATACCACCTTTATTCTTTTTAAATAATTCTTTAACATTATAGTAAATGTCTTAAATAACTCCATATCATTGTAATCAATTAAAAAACCCCTTGGAGCATAAGCATATTTATAACCTTTTATCTTATTTAATAAAAGCAAAGAAGCGGCAATAAGATTATTATTATCATCAACAAGACCAACATATAATTTCTTATAACCATATAACTCATACATATTAGCAAATTCTACTGTTTGAAAATAATTTCTATTACTATGAAACCTAGCATAACTTCTAAATTGATCCTCATTAAGTTCAATAATCATCATATTAAACACCTCTACCTAATTATAACATGTATACTTTAAGATGTAAATTAATGAAAGAAAAAATTATTAGTTTATGATAG
>OGXX01000270.1_pt1 | contig 57324 bp, 47 predicted proteins | sample 1576301 | NCBI WGS metagenome assembly OGXX01 (sample SAMEA3541469, study PRJEB24748) | human gut metagenome | biome: human gut; feature: human-associated habitat; material: faeces | place: China | collected 2012
CCCGAGGGGTCAAATCCCGCGTGCCCGAAGGGGTCAAACGCACGCGCCTTTTCCAGCAGGCAAAGCCTGTATTTTTTCCTATACGGAAAATTTTGACTAACTTTGCATTAGCAAAAGATAGACAGAAACAGCGTTCCTTGCGGAAGCGAACAGGAGAATAAAACAGTTTTGGAAGTAAAATCCATACCGATTTTCAATCCCGAAAAGGCAACGGATAAGTAGCGATTTGTTCTCCTAACTCCATCAAAAACGGCTAAAAACCGCTAAAGGAAGAATATGGTACAACGCTACATATACCATTCGATTCCAAACACTTTGCATTATTCCTCCGAAATCCATCCGTATGTGAGCGAGTTTATCTATCTTTGCCGTGCAAAATCCCCGATTAATATTTAAGTATAGGATGAAGTGCAGATTAGCTGAATTGTTAAAACGGTTGTTCCCCACTTCGTTGTGGACTTGGGACTTCACCGTTACTTGGATCATGGCGGCAGCTACGGTTCTTCTGTTTGACCTTCTGTGGAGCTATGAAACTACATTCAGAGGCCTGTCATACGGCGCTACATGGTGTATGCTGCTGTTTGCCGCCACATTCCTGTCGTTTCCTATGGCATTCAATTTTCGTAAATGCCAATTGTTCCTTTTCGCCGTTGTTGACCTTCTGATGGTGGCGAATCTGATGTATTGCCGCACATATCTCACCACGATCCCCTTAGGCAGTTATCTTTTGGCCGGGAATCTCACGGAATTTACCGAAAGTGTCACTGATTCAATGCGTTGGCGTGATCTGCTGCTTTTTATCCCGCTGGTGTGGACTGCGTGGCTTACCCGCCGTCCTAATCCCCACAGGCGTGGAGCCGCATTGACCTATCTGCTTACCCTTGTTGCGGCCGCCGTGCCTGTGGTTGCTGTATCATTGCCTTACGGCGGCCCTGTGGAGCATATCCGGTCGCTGAAAAAATCATGCTATAAATCCAAGATACCCCCCGTGCTTTACACTCTGGCCGGCCCGCTTGTGGAGCAGGCTCTCGACGAGGGAGATGTTATAACCCCCCGTCAGCGTAAACGAGTGGACGATTGGTTCGCGCAGAGCCGCGCTTATCAGCATTTCGGAATGCCTGCCGACACATTGCGCCGCGACAATATAATCATGGTGATATGTGAATCGCTTGAAAGTTGGGTGCTGGAAAAATCGGTGGAAGGGCAGGAACTCACCCCTTTCCTGAACTCCGTAATCCGGGATTCAACCACCCTTTATGCGCCGATGACGGTGTCGCAGGTAGGCAATGGACGCAGTATCGACGGAGCGTTGCTGTTGCTTACCGGCATGTATCCTATGACTAATGACGTCTATAGCAACAATTTCTATACCAACACTTATTTTACTTTGCCAAAAGCCTTGAAAGAAGCTTCTTGTGCAAGGTATTATGTCCTTACTCCCGATAAGCCTGCTGTATGGAACCTTCGTAATGTTACCGGCGCATTCGGGGCTGACACTCTGCTGTCGCGCGACAATTGGGTGAACGACGAGATGATAGGTGCGCCGGCCAAGTTGAGCGATGGTTCGTTCATGCGGCAGACGGTGGATAAGATGAGGCGCGGCGAGATATGGCCCGTGGGTGAGAATGCGTTTGTGCAGATTGTCACATATTCAGGTCATAACCCGTTTGTTATCCCCGACGAGCTTCGCACTGTGCATTTCAAGGAGGAATTTCCCAAGCGAATGGATGGTTATATGGCGTTGGCCCGGTACACTGATTCTGCTCTGAGAACTCTTGTGGAATATGTGCGTTCGCGTCCCGACGCCTCACGCACAATGATAATTATAGTAGGTGACCATGAGGGGTTGGCCAACTACCGCAAGGAGATGCGGTCGAAGCCGCAGTGGGCGTCGATTGTGGCGAAAGAGCCGTATGTGCCTATGGTAGTGATCAACAGTCCCCGTGGAGGGCGGGTTGGTTTTCCGATAGGGCAGGCTGATGTGTACACCACCGCATTGGATCTGGCCGGTCTCGGAAATTATGTGTGGCCCGGAATGGGTGTGTCGGCTCTTTCGGCTGACCATCCGCATGTGGCCGTGGGCTCGTTCGGCGAGATGTACGGTGATGTGGACAATGTCGCTACGGAAAGAATCGACCATCTGAAACGAGCACGCGAAACCGCCGATGTTGTAATACGTTTCAACATGCTTGACTCAATTACGGGAAATATTGCCAATAAATAATATCAATCAGTTAATCTATAAAGTTTATTTATGACTAAAATCGGTTCAGTAAAAAGTTCAGCCGGAACTAAGGCACTGCTTCTCGGAAGCGGCGAGCTCGGCAAGGAAGTGGCTATGGAGTTGCAGCGTTTCGGCGTGGAAGTAGTGGCGTGTGACCGCTATGAGGATGCTCCTGCCATGCAGGTGGCCCACCGCAGCCATGTGTTCAATATGCTTGACGGTGATGAGTTGCGCCGTATCATAGAGCTCGAACGTCCGGATCATATCATTCCTGAAGTTGAGGCGATAGCCACCCCTGTGCTCCGCGAACTGGAATCTGAAGGGTTCAATGTCACCCCGACAGCCACTGCGGCCCTTCTCACTATGAACCGCGAGGGCATACGTCGTCTCGCTGCCGAGGAACTGCATCTGCCCACATCACCTTATCTTTTCGCCTCGACACGCGAGGAGTTTGAGGCTGCCGTGAAGGAAATAGGTTTGCCTTGTGTGGTGAAGCCCGTGATGAGTTCCAGCGGTCATGGCCAGAGCCTTGTACGCAAGCCCGAGGATATTGAGGCCGCATGGCGCGAGGCCCAGGAAGGGGGCCGTGCCGGTGCCGGACGTGTGATTGTGGAGGGATTCGTGGATTTTGATTATGAAATAACCCTGCTCACGGTGCGCAGCTGCTCCGGAACAACCTACTGTGAACCGGTAGGCCATATTCAGGAAAGCGGCGATTACCGCTATTCATGGCAGCCTCAGCCTATGAGCCCGGTTGCTCTTGACCGCGCTAAGGAGGTGGCCAAGAAAGTAACTGACGCCCTTGGCGGTTACGGTATATTTGGAGTTGAGCTGTTCGTTAAAGGTGATGACGTGATATTCAGTGAGGTTTCACCCCGTCCGCATGACACCGGCATGGTCACAATGATATCGCAGGATCTCAGCGAGTTTGCTCTCCATGCACGTGCTTTGCTTGGACTGCCGGTGCCTGAGATCCGTTTCTTCGGTCCTTCGGCCTCCAGAGCCGTAGTAGTGGAAGGAAACACTGATACAGTGATTATGGATCATCTTGAAAAAGTCCTTGAGGAGCCGGGCACACAGATGCGTATTTTCGGAAAACCTGAAGTCCGCGGACACCGTCGCATGGCTGTGATCCTTGCCACTGCCGACACTGTGGAGGAGGCCCGTGCCAAGGCTGACCGTGCCTACGCCAAGCTCCGGATAGATGTGAAATGATGTGAGGCCGCTTAGGCTGTACATATAAAATGACTACCCCGCGAATAGTCGGTATCGGATTCGCAGGGTAGTCTTTTTTTGTTGGGGGCTATCGTGTGACGGGCCGTTTGAGGTCCCGGAATTTGGCTTGTATGTCTTGTGCGAGCTTTATCATTATTTCGTTCTGATCCATATTGTCAGGGAACCTGAAAGCAAGCTTGAACTCTGGCATAGAGGGATTGTCGTTGACAATATACTCCACGGTCAACGTGTTGTCATTGCATTGGCGTATACAGAATGTAGCCGATCCCTCGCAATCTGACACTCCCGCTTCCAGAACATATTCTGAATCTTTTATTATTCTGCAATTTTTCCGGCCTTTCAGAATATGAGTCAGTAGAGTGGGATATTTTTGACTCATTTTTTTATTTCGGCTGTGAGGCCTTGGGTTGTTGCGTGTGTGGTTGTATATTTTCAACGCCACAGGAATAATTGAAACGATACATAGGATAAGCCAAAACATCATGCGTTGTATTTATGCACCCAGGCTCTTGGATGCGGTTATAAAATCAGTCAATATGCCATGACATAAAAAGCGGAGCCACAATTCTCACTTTTCCATTGCTGTGGGCCTAGGAATTCCCATGATATAAGAAAAAGTGATCGCAACTCCACTTTGACCGTATATCATGTTATGATACTACAAGCCAAAGAGAGCGTACATTCACCACCGGTCCTTATATCGTTGCGAAATTTCCTAGGTTTCAGCAATGGAGCGATGCGAAAACGCTTTCAACTATGTAGGCGCAAAGACTTTATCTTTGCGGTGCAAAAGTATGAAAATAAAATATGTCCCGCAATATTGCAGAATATATTTTTAATAAATTCGGCAGGCATATTATGCTTCTTAAATGTTATTTTCATTCGGTTGTTACCAGTTGTTCAGAGGCGATGTCATAGGTTGGGTGGTTAATTACTTGGATTTTGTCTATAATGTTGTTTGACATTTTTGATGGAAGTATGATGTCAGTTGAAGCTTTTTGATTGTCTCGATTATTTGGAATAGATATTAAAACGCATGTTATTAACATTAATTAATCATAAAAAGAAAAAGTATATGGAATAAGTGTGGTAAATTGGACTGCATTTTAGCTGGATGTGCATTTGCTATGGCTTTTGTTACAATCTTGCAAACGGAAATATATCATCTCATCTAAATATAAAATGTATATGGTGAAACATTACCTATTGCCTTTGACATTGATTGGAATGTCATGTCTTTGTGCAGGAGCTATTGATGTTCCTTATGTAAGTGCCATAGGTGACAAATCCCTGAAAGGGGTTGCCGCTGATTGGACTGTGGTTGACGCAAATAATGATAAGACGGCCTGGGAGTATGACAGCACCGACGACAACATGACCGCAGTGACAGGTTTCAATGCCGGGATCAAATACCGGTATAACAGTAACAATCGGGCTGATGACTGGGCGTTCTCTCCGGGGTTTGAGCTTAAGGGGGGTACAGAGTATGTGATCTCGTATTGGGCAAAGGAATCCAAGGCAGGAAAAGAGTCTATGAACGTCTATATAGGTAATTCCCTTCAGCCTGAGGACTACGGAATCTTACTCCTGTGCGTGAATATCCAAAAAATCTCGGAGCCACATGGAAAAATGAGAAGGTTACCTTCACTCCTGATGCAGATGGCATGTATCATGTGGCGTTTCATGTGATTTCCGATGCGAACCAATGGGGTTTGTTCCTCCGTGGATTCTCCATTAAGGAAAATATTCTGTGTCCTGCAGCCCCTTCTGGCTTGCAGGTGACTCCGGCTGCCGACAAGAGCCTGAGTGCCACATTGTCATGGGTTCTTCCCGAAACGGACGACGAGGATAATCCTCTTGTGACTCCGTTGACTGGGGTGAATGTGCGACGCAACGGCGAACTTATCGCCACATTGGACGGTGACGCTGTGGAATATGTGGATCAGGAAGTACCTGAGGCCGGTGTATATGAATATGCCGTTTCGGCTCTGATAGGACGTGCAGAGAGCTACTCATGCAGCCAGATGTCATCGTGGATCGGAATGAAGACCCCGCAGGTTCTTCCGTATTCGGAAAATTTCAAGACACCTGATTTCTTCAAGACTTTTTGGACATGTATCGATGTTGCCGGAGACGCGAAGCCCAACAGCAATTCGAGTTATCCGCCACTGTCGAATGCATGGTGTTTCCAGTCTAATATGATGGGAAACGCATGGTGGGCTGTGATACATTCGTCCCGCAACGCCGAGGTGGCTGATGATGATTGGCTTGTGTCGGCTCCGCTTGCTTTTCCGGCTGCCGGAAAATATAAAGTGTCGTTCAAGCTTTCAATGTATGCGGGTGCGCAATACGGATGTCTTATCGGGGTCTATGCAGGCACGGGTGACACTCCGGAGGCCATGGAGATACCGGTAGGTGAGGTCACTCAGGTAGAGAGTACCCAGCTTGACCCCAACACCGGAGGCACTCCGTTCGAATTTGAGTTCGAAGTGTCCGGCGCAGGAGTGTATTATATCGGTTTCCATTCCACTAATCCGGCTTCTGTAATGGAGCGCCGTTTGCAATTGGGTGCTTTTGCAGTCGAGGTAGTGGAGCTTTACGGTGACAAGGTGCTGGTTCCTCCTTACGACAGTGCTTCGGATGAGGATTGGAATGACACGGACAGGCTGGCGTTCGCCCTTGCCAAGGGATATTACCATGCTTCGTGGGCAACCGGTGGCGAAGTTGGTGTAGATAGTGAGGCGGTGTCGCTGGATTCAGACTTCAGTGAGGATTATGCCGTGGTCAAGGTCGAGGAAAACTGCGACGCCGCTTTCTCAGCCGTGGAACCGTTTACCTCCTTCTCCATAATTCCGTTTGACCATACTCCAGCCGGTGTAGGCGAATGTGTATACTCACATGATGAAGATGGAATCCTGGTGTTCACCTTCAAGGCTCCGTCGATTAACGTGTCGGGTAGCGCGCTTTATGAGATTAGCGGCGTTAGGATGTATGCCGATGGAGAACTGATCGCGGAGAGTGACGAATGTGTGCCGGGTATGGAGACCCGTGTGGCTGTGACCAATCCGGTACTTCGTTCCGGAGATCCTGTATACACGGTAGCCCTTCACAATCTAAGCGGCGAAGGGGAGGCCGTTGTTGCCGAAAAGGCTGTTGTCAGCTCAATAGATAACCTTTTTGTACGGGGTGAAAGTAAAGCATCACGCATTTTCAGGCTTGACGGAGTGGAAGTAACCAATTCCGGAGCGCTTGCTCCCGGTGTTTATATTGAATTTAAGGACGATGTAGCTCGCAAGATAATCGTCAGATAATCTAATATCCAAAAACATTAGTGTATGAATTTTAAATTTTTGTCAACCGTTTTTGTCGGAACTGCTTTATTGGCGGCTTCGGCAACGGTCAGTGGTGTGGAGAGGATTGATTTCTCTTCAGCCAAAAAGCATCCCGCCCCCTCCGTCAGCAGGTCGGCGGTGGTTGTTCCGTCCAAAAAGGCTTATGCATGGGCCACGCGTGACAGGGGGGCGTAGAAAAGGGGATTGTCTCGTTCACGCTTGACAAACCGGGGACGCTTACCTCCGTCCACAAGATGCCTAATCTTGCATATGCAGGGTGTTATGCCGGTGGTAAGTATTATTTTGACAGATACCGTACGGTTGACGACAGTTGGGAGCATATAGCTTTCTCAAGTGTCGATCTTGCCACGGGAGCGATAACCGACATCAAGGATTGGTCCGACGAATATTTTGTAATCAACGATATGACGTATGATTACACCACTGGCCAGATTCTTGCTATGGGACGTACATTCTATATAGATGATTTCCTTCCCGGATTCCAGTTCGAGTGCAGCGTGCTTATGTCCATAAATCCCAACACTGGAGTGTTCAGGGAGGAAAAGCTTTTCATAGACTGGGCCAACGGCGCTCTGACCAATCCTACATATTATAATATTGCATGTGACCTCAACGGTACGATATATTCCGTTAACCAAAACGGATGTCTCGTGACTTTTGACCGTGACAACGATTATGCTGAGGTCGAAATAGGCCGCACCGGGCTTAAGCCGGCCAAGACAACCCAGTCGATGGAATTCGACCATACCACCGGTACACTTTACTGGGCGGCTGATTTCTCTGACAGGGTTGCCGAACTTGTGGTCGTTGACACGTCATCGGGTTTTGCATCTACTGTAGGCGAGACTGGCACTGACGCTCATCTGATAGGCTTGTGTATTCCTTTCGACGAGCCATCGCCGGCAGCTCCTGGATCGGTGACGGAATTCAAGGCTGTGCCCGATGCCACCGGTGCCCGGACCATCAGCCTGGAATGGAAAAACCCGGTCAAGAGCTACGGTGGAGCTAATCTTATATCGATTTCTTCGGTAAAGATTCTTCGCAATGATGTGGAGATCGCGTCCCTGACTGGCACTCCGGGTGAGACTATGCATTATGAGGACAATGTCAGCGACGATGCTTTGTACAGTTACACAGTGGTTGCCGCTAATTCGGCTGGCAATGGACTTCCTTCGGGACTCAGCCGCTGGGTAGGAAAGGATGTCCCCATGGCTGTAAGCAACCTCGGAGTGGGTAGAAACAGTGACGGTTCGGCTATACTTGAATGGGTGGCGCCCGTGTCGGGGCTTCATGGCGGTGTGATTGACACCGGTTCGCTCGGTTATAAAATCACACGCTTCCCTGACGGCACTATTCTTGCGTCAGATTTCCGCGGGACATCGTTTACCGACAACACCGTGCCGGGAACGGGACGTTACAGTTATACTGTGGAGTCGCACACCGACCAGGGTGTAGGCGAGGTGGCGCGCTCAGTGGAGATCGCGCTTGGAGCGGCAATCGACCGCTTCCCGTGGAATACTATGTTTGCTGATAGGAGCGAGTTTGACCTCTGGACAGTAGTGGACATGAGCGGCGGCTCCACATGGCAATGGAAAGCACGTACCGCAGGTGGATACGAGACACAGGCCATGTATCAGTACGACAGCAATTTCGATGGAGATGACTATCTTATTTCACCCGACCTGTATCTGGAGAAGGATGCCCGTTACAAGGTGAAGTTTGCTTATGCCGGTGCCAACGCCTACCACACCGAAAAAATGGAACTGACTTTCGGTAAAGGCAAGACTGCCGAGGCCCAGAGCACGGTGCTTAAGGAATTTACAATGAATGATGGCGAATTCCGTTTCTTTGAGACAGAATTGCCTGCCGTAAGCGAGACCGGATATTACAACTTCGCTTTCCATGCAATATCGCCTGCCGGACAGTTCAACATATATGTAACGGATGTGACAGTGACGCAGACAGTGGTTGGTCCAGGCGGAGACTACGATTTTGCCGTACCCGCTAATCTACAGGCTGTTGTCGATGACGCCTCCGGAAGCGTGACCCTTACATGGAATGAGTCGTCGGGCGGTTCCGGGGTAACGGAGAATATATTTGAGGACTTCGAGTCAATCAGCAAGTGGGAGATCAATCCTGCCGGCAACTTCGGTTGGACCTATATTGACGGTGACGGTGGTATACCCTATGTGGATGATTATTATGAAATGCCTTATCCCACCGACGGCAAACCTCTTGCCGCCATGGTGATGGCTCCTTATGAGCTGCACGAATATGTATACAGTGTGAATCCGCCCTATTCCGGCGACCAGTACCTCCTTTTCAAAAGCAATTTCTGTGCGGCCGACCGCAGCAAGCCCGCACCCGCTCCCGACGACTGGTTTATATCGCCTGAGCTGAATTTCAGCCGTGATTTCATTTTCCGCTTCTGGTGCAAGGCCGATCCTGATGCTGAAGGCTACGGTGATCCGTGGAACACTGAACAATTCTATGTAGGCTACAGTCTCACCGACAATAAGCCCGAGAGTTTCAAATGGATGACCGACACACCCGAAAAGGTGACCACGTTGGCCGACGAGTGGACTAAGAAGGAATATTCCATACCTGCCGCAGCCAAATATGTATGCATCCGCTACTGTACTTCGGAATGCGGATATTGGTTTATGGTTGATGATGTATTCATCGGTGTAGAGGCAGCGCCTTCGGGTGTTGCAATGAGGGCTGGCGCCATACCTACATTCCGCGCTTACGATGTATATGTGGATGATGTGAAAGTGGTATCCACCCAGGAGACGAGCCACACTGTCAGCGGTCTCGCCACCGGACAGCATGTAGCTAAGGTTGTGGCTGTTTATGCCGAAGGTTCGTCAGAGCCGGCTGTGGTTCCTTTCATATTGAAATCGTCAGGCATAGACAATTGCTACGACAATGGAGTGCGTGTATATCCGAATCCTGCTTCCGAAAGGGTATTCTTCGGTGTAGAGGCTTCCCGCGCATGCCTGTATGACCTTTCTGGAGTTGCAGTTGCAGAGACTGCTGGTTCCGAATCGATGGAGCTTGGCGGCGTGGCCCCCGGCTTGTATATCCTGAAGATCGAATATGGAGGCCAGTGTAAGTCCGTACGACTTGTAGTGAGATAATCACAGTATATTCCGACATGAAGAAAGGGAGACTCATTGCAGTGTCTCCCTTTCCTATGTCGGTTACTCCTTTCTCGAATTGAAATTAAATCCAAGCAGGATATAGCTGTGATTATTCCCACTCGATGGTTGCCGGTGGTTTTGAGGAGATGTCGTAGGTTACGCGGTTGACTCCGCGCACTTTGTTTATGATGTCGTTTGACACCTTGGCAAGGAACTCATAGGGGAGATGGGCCCAGTCGGCGGTCATGGCGTCGGTGGAGGTCACGGCACGGAGAGCCACGGCCCTTTCATAGGTGCGTTCATCGCCCATCACTCCCACACTCTGCACCGGCAGAAGTATCACGCCTGCTTGCCATACCTGATTGTACAGGCCCGCGTCACGCAGCCCCTGGATGAATATGTGGTCGGCTTCCTGAAGCACACTAACCTTTTCGGGTGTTATGTCGCCGAGTATGCGCACGGCCAGCCCCGGGCCGGGGAAAGGATGACGGTCAATGAGATGTGACGGCATGCCGAGCGACCGGCCCACGGCGCGCACCTCGTCCTTGAACAGAAGTCTCAGCGGCTCGCATAGGCGCAGGTTCATTTTCTCCGGCAGTCCGCCCACATTGTGGTGGCTCTTTATCGTGGTGCCCGTTATGGAGAGCGATTCTATGCAGTCGGGATATATTGTGCCCTGTGCAAGCCATTTCACATCCTTTATGGCATGGGCCTCACGGTCGAACACGTCGATGAACCCTTTTCCTATTATCTTGCGTTTTTTCTCCGGATCGGTGACTCCTGCAAGTTCGGCAAAGAATTTGGCAGAGGCGTCAACCCCTTTTACATTCAGTCCGAGACCTTCGTAGTCGGCAAGCACGTTTTTAAACTCATCCTTGCGCAGCATGCCGTGATCCACAAAGATACAGGTAAGGTTCTTGCCTATGGCGCGGTTGAGCAGCACCGCGGCCACGGAGGAGTCGACGCCGCCGCTGAGGCCGAGCACCACTTTGTCGTCGCCAAGCTGTTCGCGCAACGCCTTGACGGTGGATTCTATAAATGATTCGGCGCTCCAGTCGCATTTGCTTCCGCATATGTTCACCACGAAGTTGCGCAGTAGAGTGGTGCCGAGGGTGGAATGATACACTTCGGGGTGGAATTGTACGCCCCAGGTGTTTTCCCCGTCGATCTGATAGGCCGCATTGGCCACTGAATCAGTCGAGGCTACCGTGCGGAACGAGGAGGGCAGGGTGGTTATGGTGTCGCCGTGGCTCATCCAAACTTGTGCTCCTGTTTCTATCGACTGGAACAGCGGATTGCCCGGTTCGATCCATGAAAGGTTGGCGCGTCCGTATTCCCGCGACGGTGCCGGCTCCACCGAGCCTCCGGCCTGCCAGGCCATCATCTGGGCGCCGTAGCATATTCCTAACACCGGAATGCGGCCGCGTATGCCGTCAAGGTTTGTCTTGAATGCCTTTTCGTCGTATACCGAAAATGGGGAGCCGGAAAGTATCACGCCTATCACTGACGGATCGTCGGCCGGAAATTTGTTGTAGGGTACTATCTCGCAGTAGGTATTGAGTTCGCGCACACGCCGTCCTATCAGCTGTGTGGTCTGCGAGCCGAAATCAAGGATTATGATCTTTTCTTGCATCGGTTGTGACAATGTGGGGTTATTTTGAATGCGGTTTTCAGAGGCTCTAAAAATCCGCTACAAAGTTAATAATAAAAGAAAAAAAATTCATAAATTTGCACGCGCTTTTTGCGGATACCCGCATACTATCACGTCTATATATAGCACAGAAACAATGATAAACATCACTTTTCCCGACAACAGTGTGAAGCAATTTGAGAGCGGTGTCACACCGTTGCAGATTGCCGAGAGCATAAGCCCGCGTTTGGCCCAGGACATCCTGGCCGCGTCGGTCAATTCACAGGAGTGGGATATTTCCCGCCCTATAACGGAGGATGCTTCGATAAAGCTATTCAAGTGGGATGACGCCGAAGGCAAGCACGCCTTCTGGCACAGTTCGGCACACCTGCTCGCCGAGGCGTTGCAGGAGCTTTATCCCGGAGTGAAATTCGGCATCGGGCCGGCTGTCGAAAACGGTTTCTATTATGATATCGATCCCGGCGAGCATACCCTTACAGCTGCCGATTTCGGCAAGATCGAGAAGAAGATGCTCGAACTTGCCCAGCGCAAGGAACCGATTGTACGTGCCGACATATCCAAAGCCGACGCCCTTAAAATGTTCGGCGACAGGGGCGAGACATACAAGTGCGAGCTTATCTCCGAGCTTGAGGACGGACATATCACCACTTACACCCAGGGAGCTTTCACCGACCTTTGCCGCGGCCCGCACATCGCCAACACCGCGTCCATCAAAGCCGTGAAAGTGATGTCGCTTGCCGGCGCCTACTGGCGCGGCGACGAGAAGCGCCAGCAGCTGGTGCGCGTGTATGGCATAACCTTCCCCAAAAAGAAGATGCTCGACGAGTATCTCGTAATGCTTGAGGAAGCCAAGAAGCGCGACCACCGCAAACTCGGCAAGGAAATGGAACTCTTCGCCTTCTCCCAGAATGTGGGTGCCGGCTTGCCGTTATGGCTTCCCAAAGGCGCCGCTCTGCGCGACCGCCTCGAGCAGTTCCTCCGCAAGATACAGAAAAAATACGGCTACCAGCAGGTGATCACCCCGCATATCGGCAACAAAATGCTCTATGTCACCTCCGGCCACTATGCCAAATACGGCAAGGACTCATTCCAGCCCATCCACACACCGGAGGAGGGCGAGGAATACCTGCTCAAACCGATGAACTGCCCCCACCACTGTGAGATATTCCGCGCATTCCCGCGCTCTTACCGCGAATTGCCCTTGCGTTTGGCCGAATTCGGCACCGTCTACCGTTATGAGCAAAGCGGCGAGCTTCACGGACTTACCCGTGTGCGTGGCTTTACGCAGGACGATGCGCATATATTCTGCGCTCCCGAGCAGATCAAGGACGAATTCCTCAAAGTCATGGATATAATCTTCTATATCTTCAAGGCTCTGAAATTCGACAACTTTGAGGCGCAGATATCACTGCGCGATCCCAACAACAAGGAGAAGTACATAGGTAGCGATGAAAACTGGCATCTTGCCGAACAGGCCATCATAGAGGCCTGCGCCGAAAAGGGTCTCAATGCCCGCACCGAACTTGGTGAGGCCGCTTTCTATGGCCCAAAACTCGACTTCATGGTGAAGGACGCCATCGGACGCCGCTGGCAGCTCGGCACCATCCAGGTCGATTACAACCTTCCCGAGCGCTTCCAGCTTGAATATACCGGCAGCGACAACCTCAAGCACCGTCCCGTCATGATACACCGTGCTCCGTTCGGTTCGATGGAACGCTTTGTGGCCGTGCTGCTCGAACACACTGCCGGGCGCTTCCCGCTGTGGCTCGCTCCCGACCAGGTGGCCGTGCTCCCCATCAGCGAGAAGTTCAACGGTTATGCCTTTGAAGTGGCCCGTACGCTCGCCGCATCCGATATCCGTGCCACGGTTGACGACCGTAACGAAAAAATAGGCAAGAAGATCCGCGACAACGAGCTCAAACGCATACCCTATATGCTCATTGTGGGTGAAAAAGAAGCCGAAGCCGGCGAAGTTTCCGTAAGAAAACAGGGCGAAGGTGATAAAGGATCAATGAAAATTGCTAACTTTGCAGAGTTGTTGACTCGTGAAATCGAGGAAATGACTATGCAGTAAACTTTAAAACGCTAATAATTAATCAACTAAGCAACCGCTATCTGATCCTGAATGGAGAAAAAACCATTTAATCCCCCCTCCGGTCCACGTCGTCCGGCAGCTTCCGTACGTCGCGTAGGCCGTGTGGAAACTAAAAATCCCCACAACATCAACGAGCATATCCGTGCCCGTGAAGTGCGCCTTGTCGGCGATAATGTCGAGGCAGGTGTCTATCCTCTGTCGCAGGCACTTAAAATAGCCGACGAGCTTGAGCTTGACCTTGTGGAGATTTCGCCCACCGCCGAGCCGCCTGTATGCAAGATCCTTGACTACCAGAAGTTCCTGTATCAGCAGAAAAAACGTCAGAAGGAAGCGAAAGCCAAAGCCACTAAAGTGGTGGTGAAGGAGATCCGTTTCGGACCGCAGACCGACGACCACGACTATAACTTCAAGCTCAAACATGCCATCGGATTTCTCAACGAGGGGAGCAAGGTCAAGGCTTATGTGTTTTTCAAAGGCCGTTCGATCCTCTTCAAGGAACAGGGCGAAGTGTTGCTGCTGCGTTTCGCCAACGATCTCGAGGAGTATGGCAAAGTAGAGCAGATGCCCCAGCTCGAAGGCAAGCGCATGATCATAATGATCACACCCAAGAAGAAATAAAAAAACGCCGCACCTCCCCCATGCTTTCGTGAAAGTCCCGGGGCATATGGCGTGACTCGAATTAACTAACAAATCAATCAACAACAATGCCTAAGATTAAGACTAATTCCGGTGCCAAAAAGAGGTTCGCCCTTACCGGATCAGGAAAAATCAAGAGAAAACATGCTTACAAGAGCCACATCTTGACCAAAAAGACCAAGAAGCAGAAGCGCAATCTGACCCATGCCGGTCTTGTGTCACATGCCGATGAAGGTAGCGTCAAGTCACTGCTCGCCCTCAAGTAATTCCGGGTGCAAGTGTTTTCCCTGCCGGGTTTTTAATTCGTGATTTATATAATAAATTATTAACCGGGTGAACAGCTGTCCAAGAGCCTTTAAAGCCGCTGCCACCCAAAAATCATCAAAGAAATGCCAAGATCAGTAAATCATGTAGCATCACGTGCTCGCAGAAAGAAAATTTTGAAACTCACCCGTGGTTACTACGGCTGCCGCAAGAATGTGTGGACCGTGGCCAAAAACACATGGGAAAAGGGTCTCACCTACGCTTACCGCGACCGCAAGGACAAGAAGCGCAACTTCCGTGCCCTATGGATCCAGCGTATCAACGCTGCCGCACGCATGGAGGATCTTTCCTACAGCAAGCTCATGGGCCTTATTCACAAGAGCGGCATAGAGATCAACCGTAAAGTGCTTGCCGATCTCGCCCTCAACAATCCCGCCGCATTCAAGGCCGTTGTCGAGAAAGTGAAGAACGCCTGACAAAAAAGCTCTTTAGCATAACACATTCCGAGGGGGAATGCCGGAACACCGGCATTCCCCCCCTCAGTTGTTTATATCACATTGCCAGTCAAAAATTCCATGTCTATGAATTAAGCTCTTTCTTATTTTTTTTGGATGTAACGGATTGATTTTTTAGTTAAAAAAATGGAATTGCGCGGAATGTGCATTATATTTGCATCGGCAGTCACATTTCTTTGAAATATATCGGTGAAGCCGGTTTGATCCCATTAGCCGACATCTGCCAATTATATCTAATAACCTATTAAAAACCTTTCATTATGGGCAACACTTATCACTCCCCGTCGCTGGAAAAACCACCCATGTTATGGAGCATCCTCTTGTGTGTCGTCCTGTCGCTGCCGGCTATGTGCGCCTCTGCGCAGGACACATTGACCATCACTTATTCCGACACCTATTCCCCCACAGCCGTACAGCCCGTTAAAATTCCGGCTGTTTCAAAGGCAAAGCGCACTAACCGGGATGCAATCTCTTTTGTTATCATCGGAGAGGAAAACCTTGATGAAAATATGTCCAAAGCTCTCAATTATGCCGTATCCGTTTGGCAAGGTGCCATCCGTAACAACGCGATTATTTTAATTGAAGTTAAGGTCGAAGATATTGAGGAATGTATCAAAACAGTAGTCCAATACAAAGTTAAGAATAGCGAATATACTCCCCTTACATTGATTAATTCCTCTTTTCCTCTTGATCAAAGACCTTTTGACGCTCCGGACGGTATCATTACAATCAATTCCAATATGGAGTGGGACTACGCCATTGGGGAGAATATATCGGAAAATGGGAATAACTTAGCCTATGGCCTGATGAGAGCAATAGCACGTATATTAGGCTTCGGATCAAGCATTAAAGTTTACGATACCGGAGAATTCGTTTTTGGATGTCAAAAAGGACATTCTATTTTTGAAAAGCGGATTGTTAATTCCAATGGGGTGGCTTTATCATCCATAAGCCCCAATAGAGGAAAGCCAAGCGCTGCTCTGACTAATTATGTTACGGCTGAAAACACGGAATTCTATCTGAACACATCCGATGAGCAGTTTAAACTGGCGCCTCCACCTTATTCCCACGACAGACTCCCGTTTATTTTCTTAGACGATCCGAACTCTTTGATGGGCGACCGTGTATCTGCCGGTAGCTATGTACTTGATGTTGACAACGCTACTCAGGCGATTCTGAATGATCTTGGATGGGACATCAAAGCAACACCTTCGGTAAGTATTGTAAGCGATGATGTGCCCGACACAGGCATAGCTTCCTCCTATCAGGAGCATAATTTCAGAGCCGAAAGCATTTTCAGTTCCATGCAGTCACCGGCATGGACTTATCAGCTGCCGCTGGCCGACGGTTCGGTCAGAACCATCAACTTGCCCGACAACGCCCTTTCGTGTACCGTTCCGGCTGTTGATAATCCTGACCTTTACCGCATAAATCAGGACGGCGACATTGAGGCTTCATTACAGTTTTCCTGCATAGTCAATGGCATGAAGGTACAGGCGGCACCTTTCAAGCTCACATTGGAGCTGAAACCGTTCATAGAGTATGCCGAGATTACGGAGATTGTGGATAATGCACCCTATCTCTCTTACGATGCTCATTACAAAGTAAAATATCGCGGAGCCGACAAAATCAAGGTATCGGTGGAGGAAGAATATTCCTCCAAGTTGAAATCATGCTATATCCGCGAACCATATATCGCCACCGGAGTTGCCGACCATATCACGTCTCCGTATTATGCTTGGCTCGATTTCTCGGCTGAGAATAAATATGGTAAGTCGGTCTACACTATCGAACTTGAGCCACACGGAGCGTCATGGGCCAAATCACATTCCGGCTCAGGATCCACAGCCGGGTACCATGCCACATCTATCGGTGTGCAGCCGGGCAATGACAGGTTTGAAGTGTATGATGTGAACGGCATAAGCCTCGGGACGGTTACCGATCTTGCCGACATTGACAGAAATTCCCGTAAAGGCTTGCTGATCATAAAGCATCTGAGGGATGGAATTACAGTACGGACTTTTAAATGCATGAAATGATGATGTTACGAATAAAAACATTCTTTATTATATCAGTTATGGCTGCATGCATGGGCGCTATCCATGCTCAGAACCTGATTTCCGAGGACATAGAACAGAACGGCACGATATACGGTTTTGATCATGTGTTTACCGACCCTTCACCCCTTAAATTCGTGTTGACAGACTGGTCAGTAAAGGGTGAATGGAACGTGGGTATATTGAATCGTGATGGCGGATATGATGATACTGAATTTGTAACTGAAAATTCCTGGAGCTGTATTTTCAACCCCCTTGCCGTTGCCCGGCAGCTTAGTGAGTCTCCACGGCAATATGATGATTTGGTTGAATGGCGATTTGTTAAAGTGCGTATCTCATTTAGAGCCAACGATGGAATTGAGGATTATCAGTATATAAGATTGAATTTGGAACCGACCAAGCCGGTATTATCTGATATCAATTTCAATTGTGTTTATAAAAATGACGAAGACTTCAGGTATGGTTATCCGGCAGAGGGGAATATGTTCTCATTCACTGCTGAATCGGCTAACGCAAAAAAGATAACGGTGAATTTTGCTGAGGGATATGGGTATGGTTGGCCATTCTTTGGCGGGGAAGAGCGTATTTATTATTCGTTTGTAGTTGACTATGAATGCAGTAATGGTATAGCCACAATAAGTGATGACTATATTCTGTGGGGTGAATATATTAGGGCATATGCAGTTAATGACTTTGGTATATCCGACTGGTGTGATCCGATTCTTACGACTTGGTATATAACCGACCCGGATATATTGGCCCGTATAGAGGAATTACGGCAGCTTTCGGACTTGAATCAAGCAAAGACAGCCAAGGAAGACCCACATGTAATTTGGCAGCATAATACCGTGTGCTCGAACACAGAGCTCCAAGCTCTTTATGTATATGACATGTTAGGCTCTCTATGCGGCAAATATCACAATGTAAGTTCTGTAGATCTGTCACACCTAAAGCGCGGAGTTTATGTAGTGGCATACGAACTTTCAGGCAATCAATCAGGAAAACTAAAAATCATAAAGCAATGAAAAGAGAAATTCTATACTCGGCACTTATTCTGAGCAGCCTCACGTGCTTCCCGCATAACCGCAATGTCCGCACCACCACGGTTGAAAATTACGCCACAGGGGATTATGCCACATCCGGCGCATTAAGAAGCGCCGGCACTACCGTTCAGATAACGTTGCCCGATATGCGCGATGTGAAAAGCGGTTCAAAGCTTGTGGTTACCTACGAGGGCGATTGGCCTGTGGAGATGCAGGGGGCGTTTGACTATGCCGTGAGGATATGGGAAGAGGTTTTGCCTGTAACCCTGCCGATAAACATAACGGCCAAGCTGCAACCGATCAGAGGCAATAGGAATACATTGTCGAAAGTGACATTCGACACTTTCGACTTCGAGGGTGACGGGGTGAGCAATTATACTTACTCAATGCCCTTGGTGAAAAGTGTGCTGCTACAGGAATACCACAGCAACCAGCGGCATAGATTCATGAATGAGATAACCGACTTTTCCGACTTCGAGGGGGAAGATATAATCATAGTGTATAACAAGAACCTCTTGGATCAGTTCTCATTCTCATTGGATGGCGCCGAGTCGGCAGCCCAATATGATTTCGTCACCTTGGCGTTGCGTGACATAGCCATAGGCTTGGGGTATACAACCTCTTTTACAGCCGATGCGGCCCAAAAGAAAATGGATTTTACCGATGCAAGGCTCACGCCGTATGAAAGCCTTGTAATGAGGGCTATCGGATCAACGGATCCTGCCACGGCATATGCCAATGCCACTAAAGGATCGCTTTCAGTGCCGCTGAACCAATGGGGCTTAATAAATCCGTCATATGCATTGAGCCTCTATGCCCCGGAGCAATGGGACAACAACACATCGCTGCGCTTCCTTATGGCGGAGGCGAACAATCCGCTGTCGCTCCTGCTCCGGCATGACTTCGCCAAAGGATACACCATGCAGGATATGACTGGCATGGACTGGGACAATATGTTTGGATCGGCCCTTGACTGGCGCCGCACCATAACCACCGGCACTGTATCAGGCACAGTGTCGTGCACCGGCACCACCGACGACATAATACCCTACAAGGGTGCGGTGTCGCTGACATTTGATGAGGCAGCCAACACCCAATTTATGCGCCTTAAAGCTCAGGAGCAGCAAAACGATACGGTGGATATTGAGGCGATGGCTGAGGCCGCTCTCCTCCAACGCGCAGCAAGTGGATTCACCGATGCCTATTGCAAGCAATTCAACCACTTTTCGGTTGACGGCCCCACACCAAGCGGCATATCCCTGTCGGTAATGAAGAAGGACGGAACGTGGGATTGCGTTTACTCCACACAGTTTATACAGCCGGTGAACGTGAATATAGAGAATCTACAGCTGCACTATGATGAGCAGGAGTACGCCCGTGGCGTTACCGGTGGACTCCGCTACCGCCTCACCCAGTGCAGCATGCATATGGCCAAGGATATATACTATGACTATAAGGTGAAATATTTTACCCGCGATTTCACTCCGGAGAAACCGGTGATCAAATATATGTCAACAGAGGATAGCCCGCTGCAAACCTTTTCGCTAATGGATGATGAGGATGACTATTATGTGGATGTGAAAGTGGGAATTGCCAATGTAGAAGGTGTGATTGGTGTAGTTGTCGAGCAATGGGATGAAGGAGAGGAACTTCCGTTCCAATATGATGCTGAAGACTTTAGAAATGGGTATTTTATTGCTAATCTTGACCGTGAACTGAGTACAAGACTAACTGTTGCCAGCTATAATGCCAATGGTTTTAAACGGAGTGAGACTATTACGATTCCCCCGATAGGTTATCCCACAAGGGAGGTTACGTTCAAACGCAACAACGATGTCATAACCCTTGGCGGGATTTCCGGACGGCTCAGGGAGTCAGGCCGGTTGTCGTGCCGGGTGAACAGCGTCATGGGATCAGCTTCCTACGCCGCAACGTTGCCGGTGGAGGACGGAAAGGTCGATGTGGCCGCCATTCCGCAAGGTGTGTATGTGCTCACAGTTTTCAATGGAAACAACAGTATCGGCACTTACAAATTCCTGAAATAACCCTCTGCGACAAACTAAAAAACCGTAAATATATGAACAGAAGAATACTACTTTCGCTTCTCATTATAAGTGGCCTCGCGGGATTTGCCAACAACCGCAATGTACGCACCACCACGGTTGAGAATTATGTTACAGCCGGCCAAGGGATTCAGGATGTGTATATAGCTTTGCCTGACATGCGCGATGTGAAAAGCGGCTCAAAACTTGTGGTCAAATACGAAGGTGATTGGCCTGCGGGAATGATGGGCGCGTTTGACTATGCCGTGCGGATATGGGAGGAGGTTCTCCCCGAGGCTCTCCCGATAAACGTAACTGCAAGGATAGAATCCATTGACGATCCGGAACTCCTGTCAAGGGTAGCTTTCGACACATTCGATTTCACAGGCGAGGATGTAAGCAATTATGCGGCCTCCATGCCCATGGTGAAAAGTGTCCTGTTGCAGGAATATCACAGGAGCGGAATCCATAGGTTTGCGAATGAGATAACTGACCTATCCGATCTGGCATGCGAGGATATAACCATAGTATATAACAAAAATCTGGTTGGGCAACTATCGTTCTCATTGGACGGAACCGATGATGCCACCAAATATGATTTTGTCACTATGGCGTTGCGCGACATAGCCATAGGCTTGGGCTATACCACATCGTTTAAAGTCGATGCGGAAAAAGAGAAGTTTGAATTTACAGGCTCACGGCTCACACCGTTCGAGACGCTTGTGATGAATGCCATAGGATCGTCGGATCCGGCCACGGCATATGCCAATGCCACGAAAGGGTCGCTTTCAGTGCCATTGAATACAGGGGAAGATATGCAACCGGAGGCCCTGGATCTATATGCTCCCGAGCAATGGAACGATAAATCATCACTGCGCTTCCTTATTGCGGAGGACAGCAATCCGCTGGCCCTGCTGCTCCGACATGATTTCGGCAAAGGATACACAATGCATGACCTGACACAGACGGATTGGAACGGCCTTTTTGGCGCAGCCCTCGGCTGGAGGTGCCTGACTGCCGACGGATCGCCATCAGGAAACGTATCACTGGCCGGCACTACTGACGACGTGATCCCCTACCGCGGGGCCGTGACATTGGGTTTTGACACACAACGGAACTCCGGTTTTCAACCTGCAAAGGAAGTGCGGCAAGGCGCAAGCGCAGATGCACCTGACGGAGATGGCCTGACCGGCGTAACGGGATATTGTCGCCAGTTCAATCACTTTTCGCCTGACGGCCCCGTGAACCATGGCATTTCACTGTCAGTGCTCAAAAAAGACGGCACATGGGATTGCGTTTACTCCACAAAAAGTATCCACCCTGTAACTGTGAATATAGAGGATCTCCCACTGCACTGCGATGAGTCGGAATATGCCCGCAGTGTAAACGGCGGACTGAGATACAGGATTACACAATGCAATATGTGGCTACATATGAGTCCTTTCTATAATTTCTTCGGGAAATATATCACTGACATTCTTATGCCGGCTAAACCGGAGGTCAGATCGGCCGGAAAGTATAAATACGTCAGTCGGGGCAATGATAGATTTCATCCGTTCGGATATAACATCGGGGATTTTTCAGATGAATATTTTGTGAGCGCCATTGACCGCGACCTTATATCCCAACAATATGTCATCAACTACGACCCGACGTTGAAAATCAACAAAAACCTGTATTATGACTACAAAGTGAAATATTTTACCCGCGATTTCACTCCGGAGAAACCGGTGATCAAATATATGTCAACAGAGGATAGCCCGCTGCAAACCTTTTCGCTAATGGATGATGAGGATGACTATTATGTGGATGTGAAAGTGGGAATTGCCAATGTAGAAGGTGTGATTGGTGTAGTTGTCGAGCAATGGGATGAAGGAGAGGAACTTCCGTTCCAATATGATGCTGAAGACTTTAGAAATGGGTATTTTATTGCTAATCTTGACCGTGAACTGAGTACAAGACTAACTGTTGCCAGCTATAATGCCAATGGTTTTAAACGGAGTGAGACTATTACGATTCCCCCGATAGGTTATCCCACAAGGGAGGTTACGTTCAAACGCAACAACGATGTCATAACCCTTGGCGGGATTTCCGGACGGCTCAGGGAGTCAGGCCGGTTGTCGTGCCGGGTGAACAGCGTCATGGGATCCGCTTCCTACGCCACAACATTACCGGTGGAGGACGGAAAGGTCGATGTGTCCGCCATCCCGCAAGGTGTGTATGTGCTCACAGTTCTCAACGGAAGCGACAAAATCGGCACTTACAAATTCCTGAAATAACCCTTTGCCATACAGAAATCAAAAAAATCCGGAAGCCATTCGTCCATGACTTCCGGATTTTTGGATTGCGGCACGGAATTGTGGACGGTAAGGGTGGCGATGGCTAAAAAATCATAAAGTGGGGCGGCGATTGGGGATAATTGCGTAACTTTGCATGATCTATAAACTATAAAACAAATATAAGATACAATTATGGCACAGAAAGCTATGCTGATGATTCTCGACGGCTGGGGCATCGGCAACCACACAAAGGGTGATGTGATATATTCCACACCCACTCCATATATGGATTATCTGTTCAGCACCTATCCCCACTCCAAACTTCAGGCCAGCGGAGAGTTCGTGGGCCTGCCCGACGGACAGATGGGAAACTCCGAGGTGGGACACCTCAACATAGGCGCGGGCCGCATAGTGTATCAGGATCTCGTGAAGATAAACAAGGCTTGTGCCGACGGTTCGATTCTCAAGAACGAAGCCATAAAGGATGCTTTCGGCTATGCTGCCGAATCGGGCAAGGCAATGCACTTCATGGGGCTTACGTCCGACGGCGGCGTGCACTCGTCGCTTGACCATCTTTTCGCCTTGTGCGACATTGCCAAGCATTACGGATTGGAGAAAGTCTACATCCATTGCTTTATGGATGGCCGTGACACCGACCCACACAGCGGCAAGGGCTTTATCGAGCAGGTGGAGGCCCATTGCGCCAAGACCACGGGCAAGATAGCCTCGATAATAGGCCGTTATTATGCCATGGACCGTGACAAACGCTGGGAGCGCGTCAAGGTGGCCTATGACCTTCTGGTTAACGGAGAGGGCGAACAGGCCACCGACATGGTGGCGGCTATGGAGGAATCCTATCAGGCCGATGTGACCGATGAGTTCATCAAACCGATTAACAATGCGTCGGTCGACGGTACGATAAAGGAGGGCGACGCGGTGATATTCTTCAACTACCGCAATGACCGCGCCAAAGAGATCACCGAGGTGCTCACCCAGCGCGATATGCCTGACTTCGGAATGCACACCATTCCCGGCATACGCTACTACTGCATGACTCCTTATGACGCCTCTTTTACCGGTGTGAAGATAATCTTCGACAAGGAGAATGTACACAACACTCTCGGCGAATATCTCTCGACGCAGGGAAAGACACAGCTTCACATTGCCGAGACGGAGAAATATGCCCACGTGACATTCTTCCTCAACGGCGGCCGCGAAGAGCCTTTCAAGGGCGAGGAGCGGATACTTGTGAATTCGCCTAAAGTGGCCACTTACGACCTCAAGCCCGAGATGAGCGCATATGAGGTGAAGGACAAGCTTGTGGAGGCCATAGGCGAGGATAAATATGATTTCATAGTGGTGAACTTCGCCAACGGCGATATGGTGGGCCATACCGGAGTATACGAGGCCATAGAGAAAGCTGTGGTGGCTGTGGACGCTTGTGTGCACGATGTGGTTGAGGCCGCCAAGAAAGCGGGCTACATAACAATGATCATTGCCGACCATGGAAATGCTGACAATGCCATCAATCCTGACGGCACTCCCAACACGGCCCATTCGCTCAACCCCGTGCCCTGTATTTTCGTCACACCCGACAAGGACGCTAAGGTAAAGGACGGCATTCTGGCCGATGTGGCTCCCTCGATTCTGAAAATAATGGATCTTCCGCAGCCTGTGGAAATGACCGGTCATCCGCTTGTCTGAAAACCCATGGGCAAACAGCTAAAGCCCGGTAACGGGGAGTGGTGGACTGCCCCGGCTGAGGCTTCGTCCGGGCGGCTTGTCATGGTGACAGGCCGCTCCGATGTAGGGGATTTCCGCTCACACGGCAAATATAATGTGCGTGTGGAGGTGACGTGGCCATATGAGTGCGGCTCCGACGGCATGCCGTCGGAAGCTGACAGCGCGCTTATGGAGCAGGCTCAGGACGCTATGCAGAGTGCATTCCTCGCTGATCCTGTGGCGCTCCTGACCGGCATATATACCGGTGACGGTGAGCGCACCTGGGTGTTCTATACCCTGTCGGTGAATATCTTCGGTCGTAAGCTCAACGAGGCATTGGCCGACATGCCTCTGTTGCCTATAAGCATATATTGTGAGAATGACCCCGGCTGGGATGAATATGCCGAAATGGCCGAGACGCGCATTGCACTCGACTGAAATTTCCTGGCTTGATAACAGCACAACGGCCCCACAGTGAAGTTTCGCTGCGGGGCCGTTGTGTAAGGTATGGGGCTTATGCTTAAGCCTTTTTCCCTGGAGTGGGGTAGAGGCTGCAATACTGCCGCGAGATATGGCGCCATGTGTAGCGGCGTTGTGCTATCTCTTTCATCCGCGCGCCGTCGAGATCTGTGCGCAGTGACTGTCGTTCCAGCTCATCCGCATTGCTGAAATAATATGCGGCGCCTTCGGTGGTTTCCCTGTTATAGACCACATCGAATGCTATTATGGGCATGCCGAAGTGCATTGCCTCCACAAGCGACGGATTGGTGCCTCCGGCGCTGTGGCCGTGGATGTAGATACCGGCATTCGACCGCAGAGTATAGAGTATGTCGAGGTCGTAGATGGCGTCAAGCATGAGGATGTTCGGCTTCGAGGCGTAACGGCGCCGCAGTTCACGAGCCCATTCGCTATGGTTCCAGTTGCCTATGAACACGAGTCGGCGCCCTGTGCGGGCAAACGCTTCAAGAATTATGTCGCTGTTGTTTTCAGGCTCTATGCGGCATACGCTTATGCCGTATTCACCGGCTTTGAGCCCGTATTTACTCAGGATGCTTTCCATAAACTCAGGGGAGAGATCGCGGCTGACATGGTCTCCGCCATAAGCTATCAGCTCTGACGGTTTGCCGTAAGTGGCGGTGACATAATCCTGTATGCCTTTGTTATCGGTAACGGTCACATCGGCAAAGCGTACAGCCATGGACTCGGAATTGCGCAGTACCGCGCGGGCCAGCCGTCCCCATTTGGCGCGGCGGTGTTCAAGTCCGTCGATATTCACTATGATACGGCTCCGGGTCAACAGCCGCAGCACAGGCATGAAAAGACATCCCGACACACCGAGCACCAACAGCACGTCATATCCCCGCAATGCCTTGCACATGGATATTATATCATATGGAATGGAGCTGCTGCCGTTGGCATGAAGGGGGGTGTAACGTAATTTCGCTCCCTTGTATTCCGTAAGCCGCTCAGGCATATCCTTGGAGGAACAGAACACGGTGTATTCCACGTCCTCGGGGCAGTTTTCACCGATGATGTTTTCTACAAGAGACTCGAAGCCGCCGTAATTGGCCGGTACGCCTTGTGTGCCTAATATCGCTACCTTCATGATTATATGTCGGATATTTCAGTGATTATAGTTTGTATATTGTTGATCATAGATTCTCGGCTGAATTTACGGGATGTAGCCAATGCGCCTTTGCTCAGCGACATGTAAAGTTCCCGGTTGTCCAGAATATCATTTATGGCCTTTGTGAGCATATAGGTGTCGGAGCAGTCTATCCGGTAGCCGTTGACCCCGTCAGTGACCATCTCGGCAATTCCTCCTACGGGCGGCACTATAACCGGCAACGCGCAACTCATGGCCTCAAGGGCTGTGAGGCCGAAAGTCTCGACAACTTGCCGCGGATCCGACAGGTTGAGGACTAATGACGCCTTGTTGTAGAATGTGCTTACGCCGGATGTGCGTGGATGGATTGTCACATTGGCCGGAACATTTATTTTTTCGTCGGCTATCCACCTGTCTATGGCCTGTTGGAGATCGTTTATTACCAGTACAAATTTTATATCCGGCAGTTTTGAGGCCAATCCGATGAATTCGCGGGTCCCTTTATATGTTTTTAGCGACGACAGCATAAGGACGGTGCGGCGGGAGAATGCTTTGTCGGGCTCAGGTTTCAGAAGTTTTACAAATCCGGGCGAAAGAGCATTGGGGATTACTGTTACGCCGCGCCTGCGTTTAAGAAATGACGCCTGATACTCCGAGACGCATATGATTCTGTGGGCCAGCCGTTGCATTGCAACTGCCAAAATCCGATAAAAAAGCCCTTTCATATAAGCATTCTCGTGATAGTGATATACTACTTTTTTGCCTGTAAGACGTCCGGCTAATGCCGGGCCTATAGGCAGGATGGTGTTGATGTAGAACACTGTGTCGCTGCGGAACGTATATTTAAGGGCCATCAGGAATGTGAGCACCTGAGCGGCGGTGTACCGTAGCATGGTGGTGAGGGCGCTTGTGGAGAATGCGTAGCGGTAATGGCGCCTTGTAAGTGCGGGATGAACCACAGTGTCAAGCGTTCCGCCTCGGGTAGAGATCAATTCCACATGGTTCCCTTTGTAGAGCAATCCTTCGAGCACTTCTCGCAATACTTTGGGGCTGCCGCTGTAGTCGTTGAATAGATGGAAACAGATTATGCGCTTACGTTTCATTATACAGGTTCACAGGAATTAAGATCAAGAAGTTCTGTCCAGCTGGTGAGCATGGCTGTCAGGCTTTCAGAGAGGGGCTGACCTTTCTCACGACATAGGTAACGGCTTATTATGTCGAGGAGATATAGTGAGAATTCATCGTGGGAGAACCACGCCTGGCGCTTCATGTCGTCCATGATTTGACGAGGATGATGGTGGACTACATGAAGGCTTTGCTGAACATGGAAATGGTAGCGGTCGAGCATGGGGGGATAGCTCATTCGGGCATATTCCCAGTCGAACACAAACAGGCGGTCGCGCTCTATGAACATGTTCCAGGGTGTGAAATCGGCATGAAAGGCCGAATATGTCGTCTCTTTGCCGGATAGGGCTGCGATAGACCGGTCAATGTTCCGGCTGATGGTGTCGCGGCAGGCGGCAGGCACACTGTTGATATTGCACCGGAGCCATGTCAGTGACTTTCCGAGATCAGATTCTTCGAACCGCATAGTGCGCCCGGTACGCCGGGCCATATTCTGAAGGAATTGCTCATGAACCGGCATAAACCGGTGGGGAGAATATGACTGCCGGGTTTTGGTGGTACTCTGGATGAAAATATGGGTGCCGTCGGCTAAAGTTCCACATTTCATACAGTGCGGCACATCTTCCATTCCGGCCTCGTGAAGAGTTTGCAGCAACCACTGTTCATGGCTGAACAGGGCTGCTATATCCGGTGAATCGGTGAGCTTGCAGTAACCGAGAATGTCGGATCCAGCGACTAACTGTAGGGTTATCTTCTGATGTACTGACAGGGTTCCTCCGAAAATGGAAAACCCTGTTATTCTTTTTCCGAATGCTTTTTCGGCAGCCTCGGTTATGTCCTGGCGCAGGGATGTGTATATAACGGTGGCTCCGGCCACCTTGCGCACCTGCGGCACTCGGTGAAGCAGAGGGAACAGTCGTTTGAGGGCTTTCCCTTTAAGTCCGATGGGCTGGCATAGCTCCAATGCAGTGCCTATCCCTGATGCAGGCAGCAGCCAGCATTTGCCGTCGGCATTGGTAATAAGGTAGGCCCGAGTGTTGCCGGGCCTTATGATTGAGTCAATTGAAATCAATGTGAGCGGTGATTATGTCGCGGATCTCCTCGCCGTGACGTTTCCATGTTATTTTGCCAGCGGCCTCTGCCGCAGCATTTCCCATTTTCATTCTCAATGCCGGATCATGAAGGCGCAGAATGGCCCCGGCAAAATTTCTGATGGTTTCCTCGCGTCCTTTACGTGGAATGACGGTTGAGAACTCAGGCGTGAAATAACGTGTATATCCTGTGGTGTCGAGCGCAACAAGCGGTTTGCCCATTGCCATTGCGTCGAACGACACGGTGACGGCCCCCTCCTTGAGCGAAGGATTGAGCACTACGTCGGCTTCCGACATAAGGTGTCGGTAAGTGCTGCTGTCCACACTGCCTGTAAACTTTACATTTTGGGCAATACCGCATTGCCGGGCCAAAGCTTCAAGCCGTTCGCGGTCTATACCTTTCCCGACAATCGTCAGGGTTATGTCATCATATTTCTTCAGAGCTTCCGCTACCGCAAGTATGGCTATGTCAAATCCTCTCCAGGCATCCAGCCGTCCCACGGCTATGAGCCGCATACCTTCATGCGGTTCTTGTCCGGACGAAGGATTCGTTGTAGAGCAGTCCGTGGCTACATCGGTGAATATTACGGACCGGTTTCTGACCCGATCCGGAAGTAAATCTTTTGTCAGAGCTGTTTTGCACAGAATCAAGTCAGCCTTTGACGCACGGCGCCTGAGGGCCGGGCTTATACATGCCGCGTTGACAGATATCCGGCGTATCCGTTCTATTATCCGTGACTTGCGTGAGTAATGACGGGAGTAATCGGCGGGAATGGTTTCCAATCCTCCTACCGGCCCCCATATAAATTGCTGGCGTGATCCGAAGCGGCTCACGGGCCACAGCACATTGCCGTAGGTAAGATGATGGAATACTTTTATGCCGTTTTCCTGCATTGTGCGTTTTACGATTCTGTTCGTAAACAATTGCCAGAGGTTATAATATGTGCGTACGCCCCGTAGACCTCTTTTCCAGAAACGCGCCCACTTCGGCAGGTCGAAATAAAGGAAATGTATTCCCGCATATTCCGGATTATCCTTTATCCAGGGCTCTATGGTGTGGCGGTTGCTTTCGCGTGTCAGCACCCATAACTCGAAGTACCGTGACATCTCCAATACCCAATGCCATCCCACACCGATCTCGCTTCCCAATCCCGGTTCGCACGCATACGCCGACACAAAAATCTTTTTCTTCACGAATTTCATAATTAAAATAATTTAATTATTGGGAGATATACTAATATCTAATAACAGAAATAAATTGTGAGCTTAATTGGAGGATAGTAATTTATTCTTTTGCTTGATGGAGATTAAAGATAAGTATTTATTAGGTATGAGATTAATTAAAATAACTCCTAATAGAGGTAAGCATATTCCAAAGAATGTGTATAATAACCAGTCAAAATTGCTTTGGCCTCCAATAGCCGGAAAAATTGAAAGTTCTGACATAGGAAGATCATCCCTAAAGATGATTATTAAGCTAGCTAATTTGAAACAGATAAAATGGAACGTAAGTATTATCAGAGTGTTGGTCCCGATAAAATCAAGAATATTAGCGATTCGTAAAGTTGATAACTTTTCGGAGATAACCATTAACGTAGTTATGCAGATTAAGGCGAATGGAAACAGAATGAATAGGTTTAATCCTTTGGGAGTAATAGGCATAAAAAACAGAGATATGACGAAAGTTAAGACAATGGATATAATTGAAATTGGAAATGAAGGCTTGCGATTTAATTTGCAATAGGTTAAACCAGCAAAAAAATAAGCAGTATGTAGAAGTGTTGTATCATGAATTTTTATGAATAGAGAATTATCGTTTAACAGATATGCACCTAATAAGAATCCTATAGTAATTAGCAATAGATATATCGTTTTTACCCCCCCCTCCCGAATTGTTGTTTTTTGTGAATAAGTCAATTTGGACATTAAATAGATGATAAAATAGGCAATAATGCTAATGATGAAAAGATCAATTAAAAACCAATATCCTCCTAAAAGTTGTTCAGAGCTACTTAATGTAAACGCTCTGATTGTATGATCTAAAAAATCGGATAATGTGTAAACATTTTTATAGATTAAGAAATGAGCTAAAACATTGTGAAAGATCAGAAATATAATAGTCCATTTAACGAATGGGACATATAAGCTTTTGATTTTTTTTGAGATATATGTTTTTGGGTGTTTAAGGGATTGGTCTTTGAATAAATACCCACTTATGAAAAAGAATAAAGGCATATGAAAGCAATATATCCATGTCGTAAGATATTCTGGACATGGGCTATGCCCGATTACCATAAGGGAAATTCCTATACCTTTGGTGATGGAAATACTTTTATTATGCATTCGAGGTATATTTCAGTCGTTTGAGGTTTTTACGGTGTTGGGTATCGAAGATATGGTCAAGTATGTGCGTGACGGCGTCATCGGGAGTCGATTCGTTAAGTACCTTCAGATATCCTTTCTTCGGAGCCATAAAATCGATACGGGCATTGATGTCATGGATGCCTTGCTCGTCAAGTTCCTTTTTTCGTGCGAGGATAGTGGGCGCCGAGGCAGTGAGCAATATATTATAGTCGAGCGATGGAATGAACAGCTTGCGCCACATATTAAGGAATCGAGGCGGGAGATAGATCCGTGACCGGCGGCTGTCGCATATTATGTCGGTGAAATATCGGTCGAACACTACAAGACGGGTTATCCGTGTGAGGCTCTTCACTTTGGCGAAGTATCCGATTATGTAATCGGTTGAGTAGTATGCAAGCCGGACGAGCGATGACAGTGTCCCGGTGCGGGTGCCCCGGTGCGGGTCACTATAGTTGCGGTCCACTTCCTTTTTTATTCCAGCCTGATGGGCCACCTCTCCGAGGTTGCCGAACAGAGCAGGACGGAAATGGTAATAGGAATGTGCCGTGGCGAATACAGCCCCGAGCCGTTCGATTGTGCGGTCAATCACCGTAGTCTTGCCAGATCCGTCAGGCCCTGTGAAGCCGATTGAGAATCCAGTGCGCGAACGGATGTAATTGCCGGTAAATGTATATAGAAATTTCGTGATACCGGATATAAATCCTAACGGACGCGTGCGCAGGTTGTGAGCCACGGCGTGTATAAGCAGTTTTTTGCCGGAAACGGTATCGCACTCGTTGGTAGAACGAACGCCGAATGTCCGTGCGAGTTTGCCTGTGACATATTCCGAATTCTCGGCTGCAAGTCGGGTTGAACGGTATTTCTCGGGATATTGTGTGCCTACGGCGCGATCGTAAAGATATTTGTCAAGAAACTGAGAGTCAGTTTTCAAGTGCCATAGAAATCCGTTGAACTCCTTGTCGGCAAGAAATTCGTCGGCGCTCATCAGCAGAATCCCGAATACGGAGGTGTCAACGAAGAAGTCCCATTGCATTATCGACGTGGAATTTCCGTCATTGCGGGCGCATACAAACGTTATCAGTCGGTCGGAGTTCAGATAAGTTATTATTTTCCATCCGCTATGACATATCAGCTCCACAAGCTGTCGGCGGATACGTTTGAAATCTTGTTTGCGAATTATTATATCTATATCGCGTGCGGCATTGCTGTGGGGCAGTCCCTCGAAATTGCGCATCACAGCATACTCCGCATTTTCGTTCAGAAATCCGATAACCTCCTCTATAAGTTGTGCAGTTAAAGAACTTTCTCCACTCATAAATTATGTTTTAATTTATCGAAAAAATATGATGGTCGGGCAGCGATTGAACGTATGATAAGCCAAGCACCTTTTATCGGATTTCGCCCCTTAAGGAGCAAGGCTCCATTACGCAACGAATCGGCTGCAAATCCCTCACGTTTAATAGCTTTTATTTCCTTTGATGATAATGAAGAGTAGAACTCGTTGAATGTGATATCTTTTTTTCCGGCACGTCGCCGCCGCACATTCGTTTTGGTGTAACGCATCTTGAGAATCATCGGAAAGCTGTTTGTAGACAACCCGCCTCCTTTTCTATACAGGCATAATGTTTCCGGCACTACGATAATTGCGCGGCCCGCAGAATAAAGATCGCTCATACGTGTCCAAAGATCAAGATCTTCGCAATAATCCTGATATCTTGGGCGACCTTCGGGGAATCCATCGATTATGTATCCTCCCACACTTAATGCTGCATTACGGTCGTAAATAGCTGTTGGCTGCATGAATATTAGTTTCCCCGCAGCAGCTTTAGTATAGAAGTTCTCCTTATTTGTTTCGCCAAGATGTAATCCTCCCCCGATCTTTTTCCCATCACCGTCGATATAATCTAAATGGCAGCCAACTGCTATAAGTTGGCTGTCAGATTGGATTTTTTGCCACATAGTCGCTATGGCATGTGTAAGCAGAATGTCATCAGCATCAAGAAACATCATATAACGGGTCCGGGCATGTCTTTCAGCAAAATGTCGGGCATAGCCTATCCCCATGTTTCGGTCAAAGCTTACAATCTCATGCTGACGTGGATGTGCGGCAAAAAAAGAACGCACACGCTCCATTGATTTGTCGGTGGAACAATCATCAACAATCAGCAAATGGAATGCTTGTGTCGATTGATTTATGACACTTTCCAAAGTCTCCTCAATATACCGCTCTGCGTTATATACGCATATCGCCAACGTCAGATCCATATTAGTTGCTTCTTAAAATCAAGAAATATTTTATTCTATAATGTAAGAATTTGAAGAAATTTCCTCCACCGTAGATTTTCCAAAGGTGGAATCCACGCATATTGGCTGATAAGGTAGAAAAAAGTCGTAAAAATTTAGGGAGCAGCTTTGAAGATGATATTCCGCAAGTGTTGTTGCCATGCAACCTGTAGTACATTGTCGGTTCAAGTATGGTACTTATTATGCCACCATTATTTGCAACGGCCATAGCACATATGGAATCATGTACACGGACATTAATATATGGGAAAACTATATCCTTAACTCTGTGATTGAACAACATTGTGCATCCACCGACGATTGTATAAATTCTCAATATATCAGGATGTTTTAACCGGTCAATTTTTTTTGCTATACGTTCAATTGGAAGATTGCGAGGGTTAAATTCCGACTTGAGTATAATCTTAAGATCTCCATCGGTATGTGTACGGTCAGTATGTACAATTATCGGTTCGTCTGGATGTAACTTTTCTTCATCTTTGATTCGGTTAATTGATTTTTCAATTTTGTCGGGGAACCAGACATCATCCTGATCGCAGAACATATAGTAATCAGATTCAACGATATTCAGCATCGACATGAAATTCATACCGGCCCCCTGCCGAGACAATCCTATGTCCAATAATTTTATACGGTCATCAGTCGCACAGTATTCTTCGATTATGTCTCTTGTCGCATCTGAGGATCCATCATCCTGAATATATAAAGTCCAATCTTTGAACGACTGGTTGATTATCGAGTCAATCTGTTCTCGAAGAAACTTTTCACCATTATATGTTGCCATTAGAATGGCAATACTATGTGGATTATGATTCCTCATTGAAAATATGATTGTAAAAATTAATAATAGAGTCTGTACACTTATTAATACTATATAGATAAGATACTGTTTTTTGGGCTGATTCAATCATTTCACGATATTTAAAAATTCCATTAGATGCAATTTCGGTCATAGCCTCAATAAGTTCAGATGAAGATAAATATCGAATTCCTATTTCTTTCCCTGTAAGGGAATAACCATTGTCAAATTGTTCTTTTGTGCCGTGTGCATTATAGCCAATTACTAAACAACCTTCTGACATTGCCTCAATAGTTACGCGCCCCAGCCCTTCATTAGTAGAGGCCATTATCATACCCATTGCTTTCCTCATTAATTCTGATACCTTATCTGTGGCTCCTAAGAAGTGTACATGTTCAGATATGTTTAGTTTGGATGTCATTGACTTAAGTTCATCCATATAGGAACTATCAATGGGAGCTCCAGCAACTTTTAAGCGGAACTGGGGAAAGCGTTTATGTAATTTTTCAAAAGCGTATAAAACTGATTCGATCCCTTTTGCCTTACTTAAACGGCCTGCAAAAAGAAAATATGGTTCTTTATTCCAGTCAATGGATTTTAGGTTTTCAGTTACTACTCCATTATAGATAACAACAGAGGATGAATTACAATTAAAATAATTATATAAATTTTTAGTGATGGTAATTGTATAATTATTTTTATTTTTAAGACGTTGAATAAATGTTTTTTTAGAAGGATATATCTTCTCTCCAAAATCTAAATCTTGATATTCTCTTAAATGATAAATATGTGGAATAGATAAAGATATTGCTGCCTTATATCCAATATCTAAAACTCCGACATTAGAATGTATAATGTCATATTTTTCTTGGATCACTATCTTTTTTATTAGTCGATATGCGTTGTAATTTATGTATTTGTGGTACAAAAAAGCTATGGGGAACAATAGTACGCTTTTAATTGTTTTGCAGGGGGGGTAATTTGCGTGTCTATTTGCTATTACATATACTTTCCATCCACGTTTAACCCAATCATTGTATACACCTGTTTTGTTTGGAAGAACAACACCAAATTTGTATATGGGTGACTTCTCAATATTTTGCATTACTGCTTCAATAGATTTAGTCGAACCTCCAAATGGTGAGGATGATGACAGGATGTATAATATTTTTTTCATTATATAAGTTAGAAATGGTTGCTAATTGAAGATGATTGAATCCCATTTAGTTTGTAATTTAGATCCTCCAATTTGTATTAATTTCCAAATCGGTTGCAAAATTGTATCAATAAAAATACAAGACAGGACAATCACTACAGCAAAAATAAATGTAAATATGAAAATTTGAATATTATTGTCGGATATATATAATATCCAGTTAACAACAGGTTTGATTAAACCAATAAATATTAGATTAGCACCATGAAGCATATAGATAGTAAGAGATGATTTTGCTATTCGATTAATTGTAGGAGAATAAAATTTCAGGCCTCCTATCCATAGGAAAAATAGGATAGCGCTAAAAAGTAAGCCTATACTGCAATACGAAAAAAAAACTTTCTCAAAAATTAGATTAGCAAAATAACCTTTCCAGATTGAAAAAATAATTATCAGGAGGAGATTTAAAATTATATATGACAAAGCAAAATAATAAATATTTATTTTTTGCCATTTATGCTGATATTTTTTTATAGCATATCCAACGACATAAAGAAACATGAACGTAGGAAGATTTTTACCCATTAATAGGGAACTGTCATATCCTATAGATCCACAATAATGACTAATAAAAAATAAAATCAAAATTAAAGCGAACAGCTGTTTATTTGAGCAATGGTAGATATATTGGTTTAGTACAGGCGAAAAAAGATATAAGAAAAGATAAGTCCGCATAAACCAAAAAGGAGAGGAGGATATCCATAGTACAGTTTCTTGTAGTAAATCCAATGAGTAACCATATATACAAATATAAAGAATAGAAAGGGGTAGATATAAAACAGCCATCATCCCCAATAACTTAATTAACCCCTTTATATTTGCTTTGATACCAAAATAACCGCTTATCATGACGAAGAGTAAAACTCCGATATGTAAGGGAAGCCAGATCGCCTTAAAAAAAAGATTCTCGCTTACAGGATAAATGAAGAAACAGAATAAATGATATAACACAATAAAAAATTGTGCTATGATTCGGATTAATTCAAATGAACTTTCTCTCTGTTCTGCCATCATTAAATAATATATTATTTAGCTTTTTTATTGATAGGCTTTGCCGGATTGCCCACAACAATAGTATTACTGGGAACATCTTTAACAACAACTGATCCAGCTCCAATTATTGCATTATCTCCCACTATGATATCTCCTATAACAATTGCTCCAGCGCAAATTTTAACATTATTGCCAATCCGTGGATTACGTGATCCTTTGGCTTTTCGTCCGATAGTAACATTGTGCCATATTTGTACATTTTCCCCTATAGATTCCGGAAATATAATGGAGCTAAATCCATGTTGTAGAACAATTCCTGAACCAATTTTTTCAGGGGCTACAACAAAATGTACTGATTCCCTAGGGCATGGAATCCATTCCATATTTGCACGCCATAATACAAGACTACGATATTCACGTAGCGTGGCAAAAAGTTTTACAAATGATAGAAAATCATACTTATATTTACATACAGTAAGCGTTGCTAACCAATTATATAGATCTTCCCTTTGTGTATTATGATTGTAAAAGCGATAGATTAGATAGAAAGGGGAAAAAATCAAGCATTTAAGCCAAAGAATGATGCGAAATATCATAATTTAATCAATATTGTATTGGTTATCGTGAAAATATTTGAGGCAGCTGAAGATCATTAATATGCCCCACGCATAAGGTATACTTGTAATTCCTCCTCCACAACCAAGAAATAAGAAGATTGTTCCTAAGGATCTAAATTGAATCATACAAGAAAATATGAATATTAGTTCAAGAATGTATGAAATTAGACCGTAATCGTTAATATGGGAAGGATATACACGACCTCCTATCCAATCTGAAAAGGATGTAGAGTCACAACCTTTCCCAGTCCAACTGAGAGGATCCTCCAAGTCTAATGACATAAGATTTAGCATCGGGGCAATTCTTGCTGCCGCACTTCCGTCAGTTTCTAATACCAATTCCTTATCTCCAGTAAGGGTTGCTTCAGATGCAGCCAATGCGCGATTAAATGATTCATTGTTCATTTGTCCCATTAGAAAAAATGCTGAGACAAATATCGGGAGGGCAAGTAGGAATGACCATCCACGCATGAAATATAAGGAGGTGACAGCCACCGCAACAAATGCTGTCCCGCTTCCCATCGTTAGAATAGCCCAAATGAAAAGGATTGATACCCATTTCAGATCACCCTTGAAAATATTTGTTATGTTTACCTTTCCACCATCACGATATTCATAGCACTTGAGGATTGCATAATACAATATGTTAAGAAGTCTTCCAAGGGTTGACGGTTCAAATGTAAGAGAGTTTGCCCCTATTCCTCTATTAAGTATCTGACAAAGATTTATCAAAGGGAAATACTTTATTCCAACAATAAGAAATGCTTGCTGGATAAGCAGAACTCCTACGAGAAGGAAAAATAGCCAGCGGATGAACGAGATAAAATTATCAAGAGTAAACACGGCATAATCCCATACTGCGGTATACACCACAATAAATGTTATGGTAAACATGCCGGCATAGAGTATTGTCGAAGCCCTGAACGATTCGGGATTGATTATGCCGGCGGTGAAAAATAGCCATGCTATATATATTGTGCCTATTACTAAAGCTTTGTTTATTCGCAAATGTGTCAGCAATACAAATGGCATGATCGCCATAACTGCTACTTTTATCGGGGAAACACCTCCGCGGGTTTCTAATGGAATATATTGTATGCACATTAGAGTTATTACCACTAATGTGAGATTATGAAGATTATAATTGGCCGGGTTAAATATGCCATTTATGAAAGCAGATAGTTTGTTCATCGTTTTGAGGGTCGTAGGAGTGTCGGAGAATATCGGTTCAGCATTTCCGTTATAAGATATTGTATAGGCATTGAAATAATAAATGTCATTATTGTTATCCACCCATTAAATGGTATATGGACAATTTTTATAACTATGATAGTTAGGAGTACTTGAACTATGGAATAATGAGTAACCATGAGAGATAGTGAGTTTTGGCCCCAATAGTCGAAATAATCCAACATACGGCTTGACTGGATGCAATAAAACATAAGGATAAAGCCCAATGGACCTAATATTGGTGCGCAGATACTCCATATGTATTTTGTCACTTCCAGTCCGAACCAATTACTGAGATAATTGGCAGAAAAATATGCAGATATGCAGATAAAAAAACCAATTAGGAATGTCAATCCTTTGATTCTAAGCAGTTGAATTCGATCTATTATACGGTATGCGAGATATCCGGCCGCCACAACAATAATAGCTCCTCCGACAGAATTTATGGAGATAAAAGGAGCTTTTATTATATTCCATATATCTGTATTCTTATTCGCAAAAATGTTGCCGAAGGCCCATTGGTATGCAAATATTATTACAATACCTAATATCCAATACCAGCGTGACTTTTGCGACAGCCAATTCCATATGATTTCTCCGAAAAATAACGCAGGCAGGAACCACAACGTTCCTATGCCACGTAGAACAATTGATTTATAGGTTTCCCGTGCTATGAAATATGCGTTATAATAACCGAATGCCCAAAGAATGAGATCAAACGCAAGAATTATACCTGTCCAATACAAATAAGGCAGTCCAAGGCTCCTTAATCGTTTTTTGAAAAGGACAGATGTAGTTTCAGGTTTAGATTTCATCCCCATAATCCAACCGGACACAAAATAAAATATAGTGATCATGAAGGAACCTATAAATATATTTACGGTGGTTGGAATCACTCCATTTTCATAATGGAGGAATGTGATGCACAATATGCCAAGCCCTTTTGCTATGTCAAGATATCTGGCCCGATGAGTCTGATTGGTCATTTCCGATGTAGCGATGAGTATAGTATGAGTAATGAAAAATACACATTCCAGGATATGATACTTATTATTCGTCCATACCAGGGATAGTCGCTGTAACGGCGGATAAAATAAATTCGTGAGCGCCGCCATTGCCTGAATCGGGGACGTGGATCCCCTTTTGCGGATGGTATATGGCGGTGGATAGCTTGAGCTTCAGCCGTATAAAACATGTTTTTCCCATATTGTTCTGTTTGCTTGGATAGAATAACTTCCTCGCAATATAGGAATGGGTATTCATCGAAAAAACCTATCTGTGATATAAAATCTAATCGGATCATCAAAGCACATCCGCTTAATTTAGCACAATGGGCCGATTGCCTGTAATCTCCGATAAATGAATAAGCATCTTGTCGATTTTTGCGATGGATAAAATGTTTTACCCAACCTAATGATGCTTTCCATCCGCCATCCGGAAGCATGGGATTCTGATGTATGCCTTTGGGCGTAAGTATGTCGGAGCCTATCACCGCAACGTCAGGATGGCGCTCTAACTCCGCTGCAAGAATGGCGATATATTCCGGATCCGGGAACTCCATATCCGGATTGGCTATCATGGCATAGCGGTAGCCTTTTGAGACGGCATACCGGAGTCCTATGTTGTTTCCCGCATTATATCCCCGATTCACGGCGGCTGGTATGAATGTCAGCCCCTTGCGGTCACATAACGCCTTGACTTCGGTCGCATCCTCCGGCGCCGAAGCATTGTCCACAATTATTATCTCAAACTCTGCACCTGTTTGCTTTTCGAGAAAGCTCACACACTTGGCGCAGTCAGCCGCAGAATTGTAATTAAGCAGAATGACAGGAATTTTCATTTTCGTTTAAGAATGAATCGCCGGTAGATTTTACCACGTATCCGGTCTGTTGTACGGTGTATGCGCCAAAGTGTCCGGCCTAGGCTGTGTCCGGCAGTCAGAGCGACACTGCCACGGTCAAAAGCGGTATGGCGTCCTCCTAATGCCACTATGTTAAACAGCTCTTTTGCTGATAGCTTACGTGCCATTGCGCAGTCATCAAACTCGGCGGTAAGAGTCAGCGGAGTTAAGTCAAGCTTATCGGAAAGTGATGAAATGCTGTCGAGTGATACTTTGGCCCAACGGAATAGCAAGTCATCATCCATCAATCCATTGAAATCCTTTATCCAGCGTGCCATGACTGTAGATGCCATTATATTTGCTGAGATTATGGAATTTTTACTGAAATTTTTCCCTTTGGGAAATAACGGTATGACGGTGTCTTTATCATCTTTGGTATAGCCGACCGTGGTAGGGTAGGGTGAGGCCGAAAAATAATTTTCGATTAGTGATGTGGCATAAGTGTCAAGCTGTCCAAAAGCGAAATAGCTGTAGTAATCTCCGTATAAACGCGTATACACATCTCCGCGCACCCCCATATAGAATGTCGGGATGGTATTTTCAGTCTCTTTTCCGAGAATACGGTTGATCATGAGCCGTGATGTGCCGAGCCATCCCACATCCACCATAGCTTGACGCTTGTTTTCTGCCAATCCCTCCTGCTTAAGGTAAATTTTTGTAATATCGGCATCGCCACCCAGATTCTGTAGCAACCAGGGAGTAAACGACGGATGATGGAATATTTTGTCAAGAAAATCGTGTTCCTGCTGGGACGATAAAATTTTTGAATATCCAAATTCTATCCCGAACTTTTCTTTCAGCTCATAGCGTGTAAGTTGGAGTTGCCAAAGAAGAGTGTCAACAGATCGGGATAGCAGAGTGCGGCGGTCAGCTATTTCAATGTAGCGTCGTTCTGTATCTTCGCTCAGATAAGCCCTCATGAGTGAGCGCCGTGACACAAAAAGATAATTGAGTTCAATATCATCGGGATTAATAGCCTCGGCAATTTTCATCATTATATATCCGTCACGAGAAAGGAAATGTAGTCTTTCTATTTTATCACGTCGTGCCTGACGGAGGATGTAAGTAACGAACGGGATATATACTGGTGCCACATAGTCGGCTGCCAGAATGTTCTCTGCTTTGTTTCCCATCGTGAGACGGGCTGCGCGGCTTAACCCGGCAAGCATATTCATACGCCATCCGGCCCTCATATTCCGGCTCTCGCGCATCAAACGCTTCTCTATGGCAGTGAATCCCGAACTGATTTTCACAGCCTTGACATTGTTACGCCGGGCCATTAGACAATCACTGTGCTTATTGTCGCCGTGATGAATCCACTGCTTTGGGTTGAACCGCTCTCTTACGGCTTTGTATAGGGTTCCGTCATCTTTGCGGGCCTTCCATTCACACGACACTATCACCTCATCATCGGCCTTGGCACATCCTTCTCTCTCCAATATAGAACGGAGCCACTGTGAGGGCAGATACATGTCGCTGAGAAATTTTATCGTCCATCCCTCTTGCCGGAGGCGTTCTATGGCGTCTTTTACGTAAGGATTGACCATGAGCATATCGGCCTCCATACTCATTTCCGCCTCCATAAGTTCCCGGGAGGAGAACCGAGGGAATTCCTCACCCCCATAGGTTGAGTATATATCCTCAATTGTGCCGTAGCGTCCGACTTTGGATGCACCCTGACGGCGCCAGTTGACGAATTCGTCGCGGCAGTCCTCCCGATCGGGAAACAATCGCCATGCCGTGAGGTCAAGTACAGTCTCCGGCCTTCCGCAACGCCTTATAAGCGCCGTATCGAATATGTCAAATGTCGCCAGCCGCATTATTTAGTATGGATTTTAATAAATTATAAGACCTATCCCATGTGAAGTGGCAGATATTGTTGTGCCCTGCCTGTGCTATCTTTATTCGCAGATCATCGTTCGCTATCATCCGAATTATGTTTTCGGCCAGACGTTCGGGATTTCTTACTGGCGAAAGCAATGCCGTAACGCCATTATCCGCCATTTCTCGGTGTCCGTAGTTATCGGTGCAACAAACAGCCTGTCCGCATATCATGGCTTCCCCTACTGTAAGTCCCCATCCCTCAACCTCGCTTGCAGATACAAAAATAGCAGCCTCGTTGTTTATTCGGTTATGGATTTCCGGATCAGGCATCTGATAATATTTGAACCATTCGGGCAACTCCGCCGGACGTTTTGGAACTCCGAACATGTTTACGGTTAATTGATGGAATTTATTTTTTACAATCTTTAAAGCTGTTATAGTGTCACTACATCTTTTGCGATCCATTGTGTGATACAGCGCAGAAATCTTGAATTTGTTTTTTTGCGCAATCGGAACTGTAAGATTGAATTTGCTGAAATCAAATCCGTTTGGGATCAGTATGCTTTTTTCGTTGTATCTGTCACGCAAGAGTTTCTGCAGCCAATTGGAAACAACGATTTTATTAAGATGCATGTGATAAGTTCTCTCCAAAATCTTAGCCAATCCAGGACCCCAGTTTTCGAAATCCTGAATGAAATAGAATTTACGCGTATACGGGATGGGATACTCATTCACATACCATGCCGTATAGGGAGAAGTGGCAATATATATATCAGCTTCCGGCACATGTCTGAAATTCATTGACAACGTAAAATGTTCCAGTACACGTTTGTCAAGATCAAACCAGCCACGGCATGAATAACCTTTTATCCGGCGTTGCACATACCGGACACAGTTTGAAAATTTGAATCGCAATGGCTTGTTTTTCCAGAAAATAGATCCGGAGTACACTATATCCACATGTACCCCGTCAGCCACAAGACGGTTGGCATACTCATATACCACCTTATATCCTCCCGTAGGCCCGTCAGTCGGATGTGGAAAAACAAAACAAACTCTCATCGATTTAAATTAATCCTTAATCAAGATTAATACCTGATTTTTTAAGGTCATTTAGGAATAGATTTATGTAATTATCCCAAGTATAGTCTTTTACTGAATTGGCCGCATTCCTTGAAATAGATTTATATTCATTCTCCGGCATATTCAAGATGGTGGATATTTCATCCGTAAGTTCCCCCGATTTGTGATAAATTCCAAAATTGATTTCTTTTCCAAAGTTAGCTGCAAAATCGTCATATGGAGAAACTATTACCGGACAACCATAGTACATTGCTTCTACAGTTGAGCTATATCCGCCCCATTGTGCGGCTGGATTGACAAACACTTTGGCATTTAATAATAATTCGTAATATAAGTCTTTTTCCTTAGGCTTATCTTTATGCAGATAACCATAACATTTAATCCAGCTAACATCTGAAGTCAAATGTAGTTCATTCGATGTCATACCTATTATATGGAGATTTAATCCGGGATATAGTTTTCGTAGTCGGTCACATGCTGAAATCAATTCTTCCGCAGCACCCTGATATCTATGATTACCGATAAAAAGAATATTGTTGGAAATATATCGTTGTTCTATAGTTGTATCAATATTATAGTTCTTGTCATAAACAGTATTTATGACATTGCGGTCAAGATATCTGAATTCCCGGCCATATAACTGTTCCATATGCTCCTTACATACAGGAAACATAGTATATACCACATCAGCATCGCGGATGGTCTTGTCCTCATGAGCTAAAGACTTCTTTTCATACCAACATATTCCACGACCTTGGCGCTCGATGACAACTCTGTCCGTCCAATCACACCATAAAATATTTGGTATATTGGAGTATCTATTTATAAACGCATAACTTAAAAAAAGATTCATATCGGAATCCTTATACCTTATAGCTGCTTTGCGAAGTTTATGCTGTATAATAAATCTATGAAGTAGAGTTCTATGATATTCAGGGCACGATCTAAATTGGAAAATACGTCTAAATATTAAAAAAGATATATAGTTAAATATTTTACTGAGCTTTTTATTTGGTTCAATATTCACTCGGTTTATTTTAATTCCCTTGTTTTCTAAAGATTGACAGAAAAGATAGGGTACATTACTCCATGTCGACAGCTTAGTCGAATCACCGCAACTATACACTGTAACTATTTTGTGAGCCATGATGGGTAATTCAGTAGGATAAATTAAAATGGAAGATCTTCGCTGGAGTTTGAATAACTAAGTTCTCTTTTAGCAGCATCTACAGCTTTCCCCTCTGACATATTTGGTCGCGCCTCCGGCTCCTGGATCTTCGGTTCCAGAAGGCCGATGGTATCAACAGTTGTCAGCAAGATGCGGTCCTCCGTCACTTGGACTATGAGGTTTTGGTAGCGGCGCGAATTGCAGAATGTTCTTACGCAGTAAGTCTCCTCATTGCCAATCTCCATCTGCTCGTTCTGGAAATTTACAGTCACTTTGTCGAAAAATTCCATCACACATCCTTTTGGAAACGGTTGGCATGAGATCGGGGCCTCCTTGATTTTCTTTTTTGAACCGTACAATACTTTGCTGGAAATGTAAGGGCAGTCCTCATCCGTTTTGCGGAGGTTGCGTACCTCCAGTGCGCCGCTGTCAAGAAGCATTACTGAGGCAGTTGACGTATTGGTCCAATACACAATGTCGTCAGTGTCGATTTTTGTTTTCTCTAATATCTTACCGCCTGATAATTGCGATTCGCCTATAATCTCAAATACGAATTTCGGCTGGTTGTTCTCGATATGCGAAAACCGCCGGGGCCGTTGGTAATCCCGGTTCTCAGCTGTCCGGTTCACAAGCATGCATCCCTCCGACGGTCCGGAGTAGCTCATCAGTTCATCGTGAAGCCACGCATTACGGTATGATGGACGGTCGTAGAACGCATTGTCGGATATCTTAGGTTTTTGGGCAAAAATATCCAATGTGCCGAAAATGCCATGCTTGCCCGTACTGACCGCTATCGCCCCGTTTTTAGCGCTGATATCCAGTGATTCCCCATCGAAAATCTTTTCCGCCTTGCCGGGATACATATAGTATTTCTCGTCGAAGTTCAGATCCTGTTTGTATAGGCCATTGTCCTGTCCCAGCAGCATCTTTCCTCCGTAAATCTTCATGTCAAGAGGATATCCACTTATTTCTCCGAGCGTTTCCATGCGGCCTATATTTTCAAGGTCTGTCTCGATGCATCTGAAGCGGTCGGCCGTGCGCCACATTTTCTTCACAGCCTCCCGAATCTCCTTGAACCGCAGCAGAAACAGTTCCTTGGAATTGTTGAGCACATCGTTGTGTAGGAAAAAAAACTTCAGGTAATCCGGCTGTATGTCGGCATCATTGGCAGCCCGGTGCAGCAGCGAGAACAGATTTATGCTGCGCACCTCGCCGCTCGCCATCACGGCAAACAGATAGCCCGCATAAATGTAGGCATCACGGCACTTTGCCTTTATCGATAGGGTCAGGGCATTCATAACAGCCTTTTAATAATACGTTTATGGGTCGGGCCGCTTATATGGCCGTTGGCCTTGAACCAGTCGATAAGCTCACGCCCTGCAAAATCCATTACCGGTCTGACCGGATAGCCATGCCAATAGTCATTCTGGTTTCCGCTGCGGTCAGGAGCCTCGACGAAAGCGAACCGCTCACCTCCGTAACCTATCACCGGTAACCCTTTGCCAAAAGTTATCAAGCCCGTGTGATTCTCGCTCTCCCACATAATGTCCTCCGCATTGCCATTGTGTACCATAGGCTCACAAGAATGGTTCTCGGCCAGCTTGAACAGCCGGAATTCCTCCTCCGGTTCAACACACCACCGGGTCTTGTGTTTATTTGGGGCCGCATTCTTCTGATGGTAATGCACCGACCTGTAGCGGTAAAACCCTCCCGGATTCTCGTCAAACTCAATATCAGGCATGAACAATTATATTTAATATTTGAATTCCGATATGGAGAATTAGTTAAGTAGCTAAATTTTTTTCCAAGATAGGTTTATGTCTTATGCCTAATGATGTCGGGAAATATCGTGTGACAATTTTGTTAAATGTAGGACAGAGAATCATACATGCAATAATTGTTGAGATGCATATTCCAATAGAAGTGTAGTCTATAGCGAAGATCGTAAACATTAGTGACACAAATAGCATTATTGGCCAATGTATAACGTAATAAGTCATAGAACTTTTCCCTATATAATGAAGTTTGATTGCTATATGCAATCTGGGGGGGGTAATCGCGGCGCAATTGTTTAATAAAACAATTCCAAATATGCAGTATGGAAACCAGATTGGATATAATCCATATGAAAGTTCATTAGTGCGCATGTCTACGCTTGTCGGAATTATATAGGCGATTAAAATGAGACCAAGAAATGCAATCGTAATAGCTATTCTTGAATATTGTATATCTTTCAATATGTGGCCACTAATATAGAAAACTAAACCGGTCAGAACGTTTAATACATAGAATGGCATATTAAGTCCGGAATATGTCAGTCCAATAGCACCTAATAGAGAAGCTGTAAAACATATGTAAGGATTAAATCTATGTAATGATAGGTAGTTGAAAATAATCCTGACAATAAAAAGCGTCAATAGAAACCAAAGAGGAAGATTGCCTGAAACCGATCCGACTTTGAGAAGTTGGATTATTGGAAGTATTATAAAATTACTCAATGATAGTTGTCCGGTGGAATAATAGATATTGAATAGATTTATAATATATCCAATAATAGAAAAGATTATAAAGGGTATAATTAATCTATGTACACTTTTGGATACCATATCTTTTTCTGGAATGGTTTTATGTATCATACCACCCTTAAAAAAGAACCAAGGCATAAAGAAGAATAGGAATTTGCCTAATAAATAATTTACGCCGGTCATGGAACAAATATGAGTGAGAATCATGTGCAATGTCATGATTCCGCATATTGTGTCAAGTGCTATGTTTCGGCTATTAGTCTCTTTTGACATTCTTTTTAATGCGGTTGGATGCAAATTCTAATAGGACTTTATAAATTCCGAAAATAAGGAAAGCCCATAATTTAGGGTGGCGTTTGATTATTGATTGTATCTCTTTGATGGTATGGCGATCATTCTTGTAATGTTTAAATTGGATACATAGATGTTCTGCCATTGATTTGCATATTTTTAACTTATTGGTTGTTGATGTTTTAGGTGAAGGATTAGTTAACCATATATTGCCATAATAACGTTGTAGGGCGTCACATGATTTTAGGACATTATATGAGTTTGATCTCATTTGACCTGATTCAATAATTCTGTAGCTACTTAATTTATCTTTGAAAAACTTTATTTTCCCTGATTTTGATGCAGCTAAGAAAAGATTGTAGTCTAACGATGCCGGGGAATTTAAATACTCTGGTAATTGATATACTTCTGATCTTACACACGTTGTGCATGTTAGAATGAAATTGCCGTGTAGCAACTTTGCGAATATATCCCCACTCTTAGATTTTTTTTGTAGGTCTTCATAATTAGCATCGAAAATAATATTGCCGTCTTTATCTACGGTTTGGAAACCTGAATAGCACATTGAATACTCCGGATGCGACTCGAGGAAATCCACCTGTTTCTGGAGTTTCAGCGGATCCGTCCAATAATCATCGCCTTCGCATAGCGCTACATATTTAGCCCCGGTTTTTTCCAATGCATTCATCATTATTTGACCTAAGGAACCGTCGCGTTTTGAGTATTGGTTTTCAGTCTCATAAATGGGTTTGATAATGTGTGGCGCCCGTTTTGCATAATCCCGTACTATTGCAGCTGTCCCGTCGGTAGAGGCATCGTCATGAACTATTGCCACAAATGGGAAATTTGTTTTTTGTGCTAAAAAACCATCGAGTGTGTCGCGGATGTAAGCCTCATGGTTATAAGTGAGGGTCAGAATACACACTAACGGTTTTTCGGTTTCGGATTGCATCATATTCAAACAAATTATATATTTATTGACCGGACGGGCTAATGTAATTGATTATTCGTGAACTATATAGCGCATTTTCCCGCCTTCATGAGTTATTGAGTCCACAAATTTTATATCGAATTCTATTTTGCCCTCGAAATCCTCTTTTAGTTTTTTTATTACGGATGATATTTCATCCATAGCTTTTTCATATTTTTTGTTTGGTACAACTACCAATGTGGCATAGCCGTTGACTTTTTGCCGGAATTGGAATGCGGTTACAGCTTCAGGGAAAAAATCGAAAGCTTCATTAAAACCTACGCCATCCAAAGCTAAACCGTCCTTGGTGGTCAGGTGTTCGGAGCTACGTCCCCTTACCGGAGCAATGGTCGGGAATGGGAGCCCGCATTCACAATCTTTATTCACCCAATGTGTCTTGTCTCCGTGGTTATAACGTATGAAAGGGAATACTTTATTGGTAAAACATGTCACAATGGTAGAACCCGCATCTTCACCTTTCACCGGCTGTCCTGCTTCGTCAACCAATTCTATACTGAGCAAGTCGCTCAGCACATGCAGATGGTGATCGTCCCCGCTCCTGTGACATTCCACAGCCATAGGCCCCATTTCATTAGAACCGTAGAAATCAAACACCTTGCAGTCAAATACCTTGCTTACCTTCTCTCGTATGGTGGGCGTCAGCGGTGATGCACATGCCTCAATGAATGCGACATTGGAAAAATGAATATCTCGTTCAATGCAGTAATCGGTAAACATATCCAATCCTCCTGCGTAGGCATAGATTTTGCTTAGAGGTGATTTTGACAATTCTTTCACAAACATATCCACACCCTGATGGAACTCTGCATACGGGCTTAGATTTATAAACTTCTTAGGCCAGAAAGAGATCTCACGTGATCTGATCCATTCCGGAGTGGCCCGGTAGTAAGATCTGTCTATTGAGGCCTCGTCCAATCCCCATATAGGGGTAGCTATTTCTGTCTCACCGCATTTTCGGCCAAGATGCCATCCGTAGAATCTCCACCATGGAGCCTGCCAGAAGTGCCTGCGGTCACGAAACACTCGTAATGGTTTGCCTGTAGATCCACCGGTGTGAGCGGCAAAGCCATATTTTTCTACAGCACCTTCCACTTCAAACTCTCTGGAGTAATCTGCAACCATTTGTTTGGTTACAATAGGAACCTGAGCCCAATCGGATTCAGTCTTGATATCATTGGGATTTAAGCCGACATTGTCATAGAGACGTTTGTAAAATGCAGTGTTCTCGTATGCAAATCGGAGCATTTCCACTCTTTTTTTGAAGTTGTAGGCTGCAAGCTCCTCTTTTGTCCAGGTCTCGTGTTCAATAAGATCTGTATAGTTCTGCCAGTTCGACGGCCACAGCTCCTTGGTGCGTTGTATGAAAATGCGGCTTTTTTCATTTGGAGTAAAAGGAGAGTTACAAGAATTACCCCCCCCTGTTAATTCGCTAGCATTCAGCGTGTTGCACTCTTGCTGTTTAGCATTTAGATATTTTCCCATATATTTGAATAGTTCTTTTTTCTTTCCTATCTGAAGATTTGACTGGATTATGCTCCAATCGCCATTTTCATTTGCCTCGACCATTATCCACCCCCTTTTGCTGTAAGCGATGTCCCATGCTATGAGAGTGGTGCCTTTTATTTTAAGCGCCATCCTTTTTATCAAATCCACCGCTTCGTTCCATTTGGGGAGCTGAAACCCTTTGATTGTTTGTCCGGTAGTGGGATGGTTGGAATAATGGATGTTGTGATAATTCTGTGCATCCGATTGCAGTTTGCCTGTGGAAACATCAATGCTTGCATATATGCCACCGGAACCGGCATTGTCGGTTATTGCATCTCCGCAACCCATTCTCAATGCACCGCCAAGCAGGGTAACCGAGCTCCCATCGGTAAATGCAACGATTCGGCATGAGTTGATAGAGTGAGGATTCATTTTATTCATTTCCTCGCCCTGGTCAATCAGTTCTTCCACAACACCGGGATTGTTTTTTACGGTGTCATGAAACCATGCTCTGATGTCCGTTTTATTGGAATCTACAATCGTTATGCCATGCCCCGAATGTTCTTTAAGCGGTTTGTAAATAAATTTAGGATGTTCGTTGATGAAACTTTGGAAACTCAAATAGTCGTTTTCCTCTGCCACCCTTACCATTGATCTTTTGAAAAATTCCTTATAAGTCTGATAACATAGATATTTATCAGTCATAAGTGGGCTTATTTCGGGCGCATTTAAAAGGTCGCAATAGTGATATCGAAGTTTGTCGGCTACAAATTCAAGCCTTTCCGAGTCGGACTTCCCGGTAAAATCATATATGCAGTAGTCTTGAAAACTGTAACCGAATCTATGCAGGCAATACACCATATCGGCATAGACCTTTTCTTTATCAAGGCTACCGTATTGATGCGGACGGTCCGCCATCATGGCATAAGCCGTTTTTTTGCCTTTTTCGTAATAAGACGGATTGAGAAAACGGTAGTATTCGGCATAAATGCGTAGGGCGATTCCCGATTTGCCGGCTTCTTCAGCAAGATAACTTTCAAAGTCGGATTTTTCCAACCATGGAGTTATACGCGGTGACACTCCAAAAAAATTCTCGTTGTTGCGCATCAGTCGGTTATACTATTGATGTCAAAATAATCTTTTTCTTCGCCGCAGAGTTTTTTGAAAGGTTGCGTCTCCATGTCTTTTTTAAACGACAATAGATAATCTTTCCACTTGTATTGTGGAGTATAGCCCAATTCATCCATGGTTTTACGGATGTCAAGTACAAATTGGCGGGCACTTGGCTTCTCCGGCTTGAAAATCATTTTAGGATGTGAGCCTTCGGGAGCGAACACATCGATAATATCCCTGATGCGCTCGCGCAATGTGCTTCCCCCGCTGCCGATATTGTAGAAACCGCCATCATGTTCTGCTTTAAGAGCGCATTCTATTATCTGCATGAAATCCTCTATACATATAGTTTCCAGCAATCTGTCTGGATCTCCCCATACTTCGATGTCCATGCCTTTCATTGCCCTGTAAATGAAATAGCGGTCAGAGATCAGCATCTTTTTCCCATCGCGGAATGTATAAGGATTCGGGTGGTAGGCATAGACACGTGATAGACGGAATATAAAGCGTTTTATTCCATGATTCACATAATAGTGCTCAATAAGATTGCAGGCCGCATTCTTGGCTATTACATATATGGAGTGGTCGGTGTCAAACGGAACCTCTTTTGGCGCATCCGGATCTATCGGAGTCGTGCTCCCGAAAAGATGATGTATGTCAAAAAGAGTTTGAGGAAATACGATCCTGTCGGCACCAGCTTTTCTTGTGTATTCCAATACATTTAGAGTGCCCTGGATTATCGAGGTAACGTATGGCTCCGGATCGAAACCCTCCATGGCAGCAGGTAGCATTCCGGCAAAATGGAGCACGGCATAAATATCGTTTTGGGGAAGTTGTTCGAAATCCTCTTTTTTCGAAATATCCGCTGAGTGATATGGGATTCCATAGTCAGCAAAAAAACCATTGTCGTTTTTGCGGTGTCCGACAGCAATTACATCATATCCCTTCTCCTTAAGATATACTGCGAGATGAGATCCTAAATTGCCTGTTGCGCCGAATATTATAATTCTTTTCATTTGTATTTATTAGCTTGTTAGACTGATTTTTGGGGGGATATCTTGTCAGGGCCTTGATATATCATCCAACCGTTCCTGTCCCTGTTACCGGTCGAAATCATTAGTTCTTTGTCGTTTATTTCTTTGGTGTGGAACCATGGTTGATTATCACTGTCTGTGATAAAGCTGGCTAAATTTGCGGTTTGATTGCATAGAAAATAAATTCCTGCGCATGAAGGATGGAATATTAATGATGTCGAATCAAACCGCCCCAAGGCTACCGAGATCATCAGCCTGAGATAATCTATCCCTGTACTGAGATAAACTAACTGATTCGAGATTTCATCACCTCCTCCACGTGGATTTACTTCAATCAAATAGATGTTGCCGGAATTGTCAATTTTAAATTCTATGTGCGTGGCTCCGTTTCTGAAACCAAGTTTTGACAGTATTTCGGGAACGATGAGCTTTATCCGATTCTGGATTTCGACCGGCAGTTGTGATGGCTGATGGTGTGCGATTTCCACAAAATGAGGCGCCCCGGTATTTTCTTTATCCGTAATCTGAAGCACAAAATGTTCACCGTTATAAGAAATTGACTCTACCGAAATTTCATTTCCAGTTATGAATTCTTCAATCAGAACTTCGCCGCATCCTGATTCACACGCATATTTTACGGCATTGTTGAACTCAATTTCATTCGCCACATAACTTACTCCGCGTTTCCCACCGCCTCCGGTCGGTTTGACTATGCAAGGATATGCTAATGTGGTGTTCCGGATTCCGGCGGACATAAGTTCATATCTTACAGGCGTCAGTGAGTGAATATCCTCTGTCAGATTTCTGACGATCCATTTGTCAAGTGCATTGTCTATTACCGTTCGCGGATTCCCTATGAGATTCATCCGTTCGCTAATAGTGGCGGTGACCCGGGCAGTCAGATTGGAGGCGTTTGACACCACGCCGTCAACCCCTTCGGCTTCACATATTTCACATATTCTGTCCGTGTCAAGAATGGAAACCGGATAATATCTGTCGGCCAATTTATCGCATTCAGCTCCTTCCTGCCAGCCGAAACCGATGGTGCGCACTCCCATCTTTTTAGCTTTCAGATACAGAGCTTTCTGTCCGTGGGCTACTCCTATTATCGCAATTGTTTTCATTTGTGAATTATAATAATTGCTTTGGCTCGGATAGATTGACAACTATCAATTTGTCAATCTGTCGCTCCATAAGATTCATCATATCTCGGGTGGGAAACTTCATAAACACAATTCCTAATGCTTTCCCGGCACCGTCAAAACGCTCAACAACATCTCCTTGGCGCTTATACAGTACTGTGCGGTATATATATGTTTCTATCTTCGGGTCAAACACAATTGAGTCCAATATCCCGTCACTGTGACTGTGCAGCACGAATGTCATATAACTTTCATCAGGCTCAACAGGATGTATCTCTGTTGGCATACCCATTGCCGTTGCAATATTGGCTTTTATGAGATCTATTCCGAATGCGTCCGACAGTTGGATGGGAATCATATTGCCTCCCGCTCTCGGCCCGAGTTCGAGAAAATGCGGTCTGTCATCTTTGTCTATTAGCAACTCGATATTAAGCTCTCCGAATTGGATATCTAATGCCGTTACAATCCGTTGCAGTTCTGTGTGTAACCTGTTGCGTTGCAGTGTGGTAAGGCCATTGTTTTTTTTTTTCCCAATGGGAATGAGGCTTTCCCCGTTATTGTCGCGCAGGCACTCCATATCTCCGTAAAGCACTATCTTGCCGTTTTCGACAAATATATCGCCACCTATTACATATGGGTAACCATGCTCTATGAATTCTTCTGCAATCAGTATCTTGTTTCGGGAATATGACGCAGCATGTGATATGGCATCGCGCAGCTCCGACATATCCGATATAAAACTTACTCCTTTGGAGCCTGACGAATCCGTAGGTTTGACTACAATGGGAAATGAGAGCCGTTTTATACCTTCTTCCACATACTCGAATTTATCCTCCGGTGAGAATGTAAAATTTTCAGGACATGCAAAACCGTTTTCCTTAAGAAATTCCCGGAACTTATGTTTTACCCCAAGGATTTCCACACTTTCAGGTGGATTGGTGGGTAACCCTAACTTTTGAGCGACTATAGCCGCCGGTAATGCCGCCGGATCGGAAGCGTAGGCTAAAATCCCATCAGCTTTTTCCGCTAATGCAATTCTCATTACTGCCTCAATGTCAGTAGTGCTTTCGGCATACCATTTATCAGCTGCAAACTGCCCCGGATTATCCGGCAGATAATCGATAAGCACCGTGCGTAACCCCATTTCTCGGGCTTTCTCAATGGCTGGAACCTGCTGCATCGAGCCTCCAAGCATCAATATCGTTTTTTGCGGCATCGTCATATTTTTAAGCAATTTGTTTGCTCTGTTATTTCACCACAAGTTCAAGAACCCGCTCTACATCCTCGTCCGTCAATGCGTGGTGCATCGGCAGGCATATCACTTCGTTGGCTATACGGGTAGCCACAGGCAGGTTCTCCGGGTTGGCCGAGGGCAGTCCGCGGTATGTGGAGAACTCCGATATGAGCGGATAGAAATAGCGTCGTCCCAGCACATTGGCCTCCTTCATCTTGAAATACAGATCATCGCGGCTCATGCCGTAACGTTCCGCATCAATGAATATCGGGAAATACGAATAGTTGTGCCGTACCCCCGGCATATCATCGAAAAATGTTACGCCCTCCACCTCACGCAATGCCTCGCGGTAGCGCACAGCCACACTCCGGCGCGCCTCAATGGCGTTGTCTACATTGCGCAGATTCAGCAAACCGTAGGCGCAGCGCACCTCGTCCATCTTGGAATTGATGCCCGGCGCCACCACGGTAGTCTCATTCGCAAAGCCGAAATTCTTAAGATAGTCAATACGCTTTTTGGTCACCTCGTCATGCATTACCAACGCGCCACCCTCAATCGTGTTATACACCTTTGTGGCATGAAACGAAAGTGTCGACATATCTCCGGCATTCAGCAATGACTCACCGTTCACCTCCACGCCGAAAGCATGAGCCGCGTCATATATAACCCGGAGCCCGTATTTGTCGGCTATCTCCTTGATGGCTTTGGTATCACATGGCTTCCCATAGCAGTGTACGGGCATTATTGCAGTGGTGCGTGGAGTTATCGCCGCTTCTATTTTCTGCGGATCAAGTGCGCAGGTGGCCGGATCAATGTCCACAAACACCGGCTTGATGCCATTCCACCATAGCGAATGTGACGTGGCCACAAAGCTGTAAGGCGTCGTGATCACCTCCCCTGTGATGCGTAAGGCCTGCAACGCCGTGATCAGAGGCAACGTACCGTTCGTAAACAGGCTTATATATGGCACTTTCAGATATTCGGCAAGTTCCTTTTCCAACTGCCGGTGAAAACGTCCGTTGTTGGTTATCCATTTGCTGTCCCATATCTCGGCGAGCAACCGGTTAAACTCCTCCCGGTCGGGCAGCAACGGAGATGTCACTGTTATTTGTTCCATATCAGTAAAAAATAGGTGTTATTTCCTTAAGTTGCGCAGCTCGGCCAGCTCCGGCATACGGAATATGAACGCGCCGCCTATGTATATGATGGCGCCTGCCGTCACCGAGCATATCAGCGACAATATCCCGTCACCCATAAAATGCGCCGTACACCGAGCCCCGGCATACATCGCCCCACTGAGCAGCAGGGTGGGGGTGAGGTCATGTAGCTGCCTGAGGATACTCATTTGCAGGAACTTCCCGGTATAATAAGTGTTCCATATCAATGCAAGCAATGACGTGCACACACTCCCCCAGCACATAGCCTCCAGCCCTAAAGGCACGGTTATGCACAGCATCGCCACCCCCGTTATCTTTTTTATTACCTCAAGTCGGAAAAACAGATCGCTGCGCCCCTTCACTATAAGATAATTGAGGTTTATGGCGTGTATGGGAAACCACATTCTTGAAAAGGCCATGATAGATAGCAGGGTGGCCGCATATATCCATACTTTTGTATATAATACATTGATGAGCGGATACGCAACGGCTCCCACACCTAAACATAGGGGAAATATTATAAAAGCTGATATGCGTAATGTCCGTCGGTAACCGTTTTTCAGCGCCTCATCATCATTCTGTAGCTTGCATAAAGTCGGATAGGTTACTGACTGAAGTATCGATGTGGGAAGCGATGAGGTCATTGAGGTGAGTGAGGAAGCCCGATTGTAGAATGCTAAGTCCGACGCCTTGTAAACCTTGCCGATTACCACCGAATATATATTTGAATATACAGTATCTAACACCGACGACGCCAAAAGCTTGGAGCCGAATCCAAAAAACTCCCGGAAACTCTTCCGTGAAAAAATAAAAGAGGGACGCCATGCAACCTTATACCACACACTTACAGTAGTTACAGCAGTCATCATTAATCCTTGCGCAACCAGGGCCCATACCTCAAATCCAAGATAAGCCAGTATTACGCCGGTTATTCCTGACAAAACCACTCCGAGCAGATTGAATTTTGTCAATGCCTTGAAATCCATCTCAGCCTGCAACAGCGTGCGGTGCACTCCTGCCAGCGATCCTATTATAAGGTTGAGCGATGTTACACGCAGAATTGCGCAAAGCTGCGGCATATCATAGAATTTTGCCACAAGCGGTGCACCGAAAAACAGGATTATATAACATGCCGCCGAGATGATGACATTGAACCAGTACACTGTCGAGCAGTCGGCCTGCGTCCGGTCCGTTTTGCGTATAAGAGCCGTGGAGAACCCCGAGTCGATAAACACATTCGCTATGGCGGTGAACACCGTCAGCATGGCCACCAGTCCGAACTGGTCAGGCATGATCAGGCGTGCAAGCACCACCGATATCACAAAATATATCGCCTGCTTGCCCCCCTGTTCGGCAACACGCCATAGCACACTGCTCACAGCCTTATGTTTCAGAGTTTCAGCCATTAAATGTAATCAGATAATTGTACGCGATGCAATCCGTGACGTTACAGGTTGGAATATAGCCTTTATTACATTGAACACAGGCCCCTCAAGCCATTGTTTGCGGGCAATTTCTATTACCCCGCAAACCAAGAAAATAGCTATGCTCCAGCCCAACATGTGCAACAACAGCCACGGATTGTCAATCTGGCCCGGCACATCCAGCGTGTCCTGCCATAGCCATTGCCGCATGGCGGCGCAGTTGGCGTGAATCAGCAATATGCCCAACGTTGTGCCGCCGAATGTATTTACAGCCTTTATATATGGCATTCTCACCGTAAGGAAAGCCATGAAAATAAACACCGCGCATACCAACATAGTCAGTTTGTTGGCATCGAATATGAAATAATTCCAGGGCAATCTGCAATATCCCATGTCTGATAGCAAAATAAAAGCCCAGGTGGCTGCAACGGCAGCCACAGCCCCGGTGCGCCACGGAATTTTTACGGAAACCACATCGAACCTCCTTATATAGGCCCCGACGCTGTACATCACAAATGCCCACCCGAAATAATGCCAGGTGTTCTGGAGCATAAACGTAGCCTCAACCGTAAAGAAAAACAAAAGGACACCCAACAGGTAGTTGAACTCCCGGCGCGTCAGCGCGTTCAACCCGCGGTTGATAAGCGGACTCAGCAGATACACAAACACATAGCTTGCTATAAAACTTCCCGGAACGCCGAATATCACCGGTATTATTCCGAACCAGGAGATTTTGGGAATCTCATATCCACCCCATCCCCATAGACACAATCTGACTATGAGATTGTAGAAAAATATCTGGACAAGAAATTTACCCACCTTTTCCCATTTCATCCGTCCGGTGATCATGAAATATCCTGATATGATGAAAAATATATTCACCCCGACTTTCCCGCCGAAAGCCATACATTGAACAATGAGAGTGTTTATAGGATTATTCTGAAAATCAAGCACATCGGCTATCCCTGAATTTACGCAATAGTGATGTACTATTATCATCAACATTGCCACGCATCGCAGCAATTCTATGTTCGAAGAGCGGATTTTACCCCCCCCGTTATTTAATGTGCTGTCTATTAGTGGTTTATCTGCTGTCATATTCGCTGTCGGATTAATTTGTTATCTTCCATTCATTCACAATAAATCAGATCGGGACTTACCTCCACGGCGGCCTTCAGCATTCCCGGAAGCTCTACTATGAGGCGGCGCTTGCGCATCCCTTTCACCGATAGAAGCCTTCCTGAATAACCGTCAAGCGGCCCACCCACTATCCGGATCTCTTTTCCGTACATGGAGGGAGTAAGCTCGTCAGGCATATAGTATCGTGGATCGGCGTCCGTATTCACGG